>Ga0163147_10000946_pt1 | contig 45366 bp, 41 predicted proteins | sample OliLakLV19MP6G1_FD_148597 | JGI IMG/M metagenome (GOLD analysis project Ga0163147, IMG submission 148597) | Freshwater microbial mat bacterial communities from Lake Vanda, McMurdo Dry Valleys, Antarctica- Oligotrophic Lake LV.19.MP6.G1 | ecosystem: Environmental > Aquatic > Freshwater > Lake >... | reverse complement strand
CTCATAGGGTTTCAAAGGGCCAGTGCCTTGATGATGCTTGGTGAAAAAGTCGCGGCAAAGGATGCAGAAGCCATGGGGATGATTTATAAAGCCATCCCGGAAGGAGATTGGGAGGAATATGTAACGAAGCTAAGTCAACGACTCGCTGCGATGCCAACACGAGGATTAGCGCTCACCAAACGAGCCCTGAATGCAACTTTTGAAAATAATCTCGCTGACCAGTTGGACATGGAAGAGAAAATTCAAACCACCGCTGGAAAAACAGCCGATTACCACGAAGGCGTGAGTGCATTTTTAGAAAAGCGCAAAGCTAATTTCACCGGCAAATGAAACGTGTAGCTGTCATAGGAGCAGGAGCAATGGGCATCGGCATCGGCCAGGTAGCAGCTATGGCAGGTCTTGAAGTCATCCTTTTTGATGCATATCCAAATGCTATGCCTAAAGCCCGTGACACGATCTTACTCTCGCTTAACAAACTAACAGAGAAAGGAAAAATCACCGACCAGGAAGCAAAGGCCGTTTTTGGCCGCATGTATTTTGTAGACCAGCTGCACAGTATTGAAGGAAGCGATCTCGTCATCGAAGCCATTGTGGAGCTTGAAGAAGAGAAAAAGAAATTGTTTTCACTGATTGAGCCTTTATTAGAAGAGACTGCCATCCTGGCTTCAAATACATCTTCATTATCCATCACCGGGCTGGCCAATGGATTGAAACACCCGGAAAGGTTTATCGGCATTCACTTTTTTAATCCACCGGTCCTGATGAAACTAGTGGAGATCATTCCTGCCTTGCAGACTTCAGAGGATGTCACCAACAAGGTTAAGCAGGAAATCACTTCATGGGGCAAGACTACTGTCCTCGCAAAAGATACCCCAGGTTTTATCGTCAACCGCATAGCACGACCATTCTATGGCGAAGCACTCCGGATGGCTGAAGAACAAATAGCAACCCCCGCGACGATTGACGTAGCGGTTAAGCGTCTCGGCGGTTTTAAAATGGGCCCTTTCGAACTCATGGATTTTATCGGCAATGACATCAATGAAGCAGTAACGCGATCGGTATGGACCGCGATGCATTTTGATTCGCGCTACCGCCCTTCGCAGTTGCAAGTCAACCTGGTCAAGGCCGGATGGTACGGACGGAAATCAGGCAGAGGCTATTTTGATTATAAAACACCTGTGGAAGAATCATCGGAACCATTGACAGATGAACATACCTTTCTTTTCAAAAGGATATTGATCATGCTGATCAATGAAGCGGCGGATGCCTTTTATTATGGTATTGCTTCAAGGGAGGACATAGATATGGCGATGACGTTGGGGGTCAATTATCCTAAGGGGCTGTTGAAGTGGGCGGATGAAACCGGTATTGAAGAATGTGTCAGGCAGATGGATGCGTTATATTACCTCTACAATGAAGATCGATATCGATGTAGTGTGTTACTGAGAAAAATGGCAGGAACCAAAAGCACCTTTTACGGATGAATTCGATAGTGGATACAATGTTTCACCAGGATGCCTTTTCGCAGTGGTTGGGTATACGCCGCATTGCCGAGGGAGATGGCTATTGCACACTTGAAATGGTAGTCCGTCCTGAAATGGTGAATGGATTTGGTATTGCTCATGGTGCTATGACCTATGCCCTTGCGGACAGCGCCCTGGCGTTTGCCTCAAACTCCAGAGGTAGAAAAGCGGTATCGATTGAGACCTCTATCAATCACCTGAAACCCGTGTTGGTCGGAGAGGTGATCACTGCCATAGCAGAAGAGACATCACTCGGACACAAGCTGGCGATATACCACATCCGTGTGACACGGGGCGAAGATCTTGTAGCCTTGTTTAAAGGAGTCGTATACAGGAAAGAAGAAGCATGGAATTTATAATCAGCGTTCACAGCAGACATCATTCAAACCACCATTTTTGATTAAGCTATATTCCATAGTCCTATTGTATGCCATGATCTTTACAAGGGCTAATGGGCAGGAGAAAATTTTCAGCACACAGGCTGGAACGATTTCCTTTACGTCAGAGGTTCCGCTGGAAATGATATCTGCCGCTTCAAAGAAAATGGAAGGGGTCGTGGACGCTACTGCGTTATCTTTTGCCGTCACTATACGGACGTTTGAAGGATTTAACAATGGCCTTCAGCAGCAGCATTTTTATGAAAATTATCTTGAAACGGATAAATATCCTATAGCTACCCCTTCAGGCAAGATTATCGAACATGTTGACCTGAGTAAGCGAGCTACCTTTCAGGTTCGTGCAAAAGGGCAGCTCAATATTCAAGGTCGGGCCAAGGAACGGATTATCAAGATTGAGATCATATCTACTGGGGCTGAGCTGAACGTGAGTACGCAATTTTTAGTGCCCCTTGTCGATCACCAGATCGAAGTACCTCGCATCGTCAATCAGAAGATAGCACAGGAAATAAACGTTTCTGCTCAGGCAATACTTTCATTATCCGTGAAGCCATGAAAATATATTTGCTGCTCCTTCTCGTTCTTTCATGCAGTCATGTGATCAGTCAGGATTTTTACTTTCGCAAAGAACCTGCTTTGGTCGTGGAAGATGTCAGGCAGATCAATATTATTTTTCAGGCAGATGACCACCTGGTCTGGCTTGGTACTTATAAAGGCATATTCTGGTATGATGGACGAAGGTACAAGCAGACACTACGTTCTGATCAGCGATTGGAGAAGGTTACCTGCATTGCTCAAAGCCGGAAAGGTCATATCTGGGTAGGCTATGAGGATGGGTATCTGCAAACAATGAATGCCGATGATCATGGAATGAGAATACATGCCGATTCACTTCAGGGTTCTTTGATTTCTAGTCTCCTCTTCAATGAGGCTGATCAACTATTCATCACAACCTATGGAAAGGGGATATGGATGATGACCGACGATAAACTCAAGAGATTGAGATTCGAGGAACTCGATCAGATTAATGATATCTATGATGCATTATTTGACCAGCAAGGCAGGTTATGGCTCGCTACAGACAATGGGATATAGGTTTATCAACCTCAGGCACCAGCATCCTTGATGCAGATAGGACAAGATCAGGGATTGCCGGATGAGATTGTGACACAACTGGAAATGTCAGGTAACGGAGACATTTGGATTGGACTCTATGATCATGGCCTGGCTTACTACTCCATAAACAAGGATGTTGTTGTTTCGTTGATGTCGTTACAACCATCCTTTGGAAATGTGATAGGACTTTGTAAAGGACGACCGGGAGAAGGTTGGATTGCAACGGGAAAATCCCAGCCCGTTACAACCTGGATAGGGGTCTTAAGGATATAAAACTACCGCCTGAACTAAAGGACCGCATCGGGAGTGTGCTGTATGATATCAGTGGTAATCTTTGGGTGGCCTCTGGAAATAAAATCTTCGTTGCCAATACACGATTTGAGTTTAGTGTACCTGGTATTTCAGGCATATAAGCCATCGCACTAACGGATGAAAAAATCTGGCTTGGTTGTGAGTCTGGATTATATGGAATGGACAGGACGCAACAGCAGATCATCCGGTATCTGGAAAATGAAAAATTAAATATTCTGTCCATGTATACGGATGATGCCGGGATGCTGTGGATCGGTAGAAACACTCGGTGAGTGGGGAAAAGGTGAAATCCATTTCGGCTTCAATATATCAAGGGTATTTACCCTGGTGAAGCCTCAATCCTAAAAAGCATTTCCGAAGTTACTCTACCCGTATCAGTACGCAGTTCCAGGCTGTGGATTGGTACGTATCAAATGCTTTTGAAAAATCTTATTATTTTGAAACCTTATTTATACCTGCGTTGTATTCAGGGATGACGTAAGTCAACATCAAACCGTTTTTTAAACCGGAAACCATGAAAAAATTCATTTTTCTCCTCACCATTGCTGTTTTTATTTCGGATCTGGTAAAAGCCCAGGTGACTGCGGAAAGCCGTGTCATGGTCACTGGTTCCCAACCTGCCCTGGTTGTTAAATTGAAAGGTGCAGATCCCAAATTTGCGGAAGCCGAGTGGAAAGATTACACCAAGTCCTACGGAAAAGTGATCAAGGTCAAAGGTTCTAAAGAATCGGTCATTGAAGGAATTCACATCCGGGATATCGGACAAGGCACTTTATTAAACGTTTATAGTCTTGCTACTCCGGCTGTTGATGGAACAGATATGATCGTGTGGTTCAACAGGGGAGGGAGTTATCTTGAATCCAGAGATAAGGAATATGCCACGGCAGAAGAGTTTATACAAACGTTTGCGATCAAGGTGAAGGTGGATATGATTGCACTGGATCTGGAAGATCAACAGAAAAAACAAACCAAACTGGAGAACGATCTGACCAGGCTGCAAAAAGTCAATGAAAACCTGCACAAGGATATCACAAATGCTAAGGCAAAAGTTGACCAGGCTGAAATGGATATCCCTCTAAACGTTAAAGCCCAGGAAACCGCCCAGACGGATATTGCAAATCAGAAGGGGGTTGTGGAATCCGTCAAAGAAAACCCGGAAGAGTATAAAATACAGCAAAAGCTTCTCGCTAAGCTGGAAAGTAGTTATACCAAGCTGCAGAAAGAAAATGAAAACCTCCACAAGACGGTGACGGATTCCGATGCGAAGATCAAACAAGCTGAATTCGATATCAAAACCAACCTTGAAGAGCAAAAGGCAGCCGATCAAGCAATTGCTGATCAAAAGGTTGTAGTCGATCTGGTGCAGAAGAAACTCGATGAGGCCAGGGGCCAAAAGCCTAAATAGACCATCTGCTGTCTCATCCGTTAAGTGACCTTGCAGCATCGACTTTTCTATTTTCTGACAGGACGGTTTAAAATAATTGCTCAAATATTTTGTGGACAACAAAATATTTGCAACTTTTATCAGGTGATCGGGTGAGGAATCTATTTCCAGACCCTCCTATGATCTCAGTCGTTGCTCCCAAAGCATATCCATAACCAAGGAAGGCTAATGAACTTTAGAACACCTGTATTTACCCGGTGCTGCTACTGTTTTGTCATTGATTTCAGTTAACCTTATTTCTAAAAACAACCAACTATGACGAGAATTTTAACCTCCCTGATGCTTCTGCTCACCGGCGGAATAGTGATCGGGCAAAAAGTAGTCGCTAATGAAATTGCTCAACTGCAGTCTTCCGGGCATCTGCTGCATGAAGCAAGTATCCTTGGTTTTAACACCAATGATGTTCAAAACCGGGCGTATAACCTTGATGGACTTTCGAAGGGAGCCATTCTGACTATTAATGGCGAAGGAATTCAGCAACTGATCACTGATCAGGATGACAATGATTTTATCAAAGTTAAGATTCCGGTCTCCGCCCGGAGCAGTATGACGCTGATCCTGAAGCAGCACGAAATTTTCACAAGTGAATTTGCATTGTTTACAAGCGATCAGCCTGCTGTACCTGCTGACTACAAACCGGGAATTCACTACAAGGGTGTTGTAGAAGGAGATCCTTCTTCTGTAGTCGCCGTCTCAGTGTTCAACGACCAGGTGATGGCCCTTATCAGCTCAGATCTGGGTAATGCCGTCATCGGACCTATCAAAGGTGATCGTGAAAACCGCCATATCTTCTATGACGAAAAAGATCTGGACCGGAAATCCGGTTTTGTATGCGGCACCTTGGACGATGGACTTACCTATACCGAAGAACAATTAAAAGGACATCCTCAGAGTCGGGATGCAGGAGATTGTGTAAAACTCTATATCGAGATCGATGATGATATTGTCACAGAAAAAGGAGGAGCAACACCTGCGACCAATTATGTGACAGGCCTTTTCAATCAGTCTATTGTACTCTACAATAATGAAAGTATCAATATGAGCATCAATGAAATATTTGCCTGGACGACCAATAGCCCATATACAGGCAATACATCCAGTGCAATGCTCAGTTCTTATCAGGCCAATACAGGCAGTTTTAATGGTAACCTTTCCCATTTGGTTTCATACCAAGCCAGCGGTGGAATTGCGGCAGGATTCAGCGGCATTTGTAATTCAAATCCCGATCTGAGTAAATGCTTCAGTAGTATTGATGGCGTGTATTCAAACGTTCCGGTTTACAGCTGGGATGTCATGGTGACTACGCATGAAATGGGTCATCTCATCGGATCCCGGCACACACACGCATGTGTATGGAATGGAAACAGCACAGCAATTGATGGCTGCTCCGGCGCTGTGGAGGGTAACTGCCCGCTGCCAGGATATCCTGCAGAGGGAGGAACCATGATGAGTTACTGCCATTTGCAAAGTGTGGGTATCAATTTTAGTCTTGGCTTCGGACCTCAGCCTGGTAATGTCATCCGGAATACAGTAAACGCCACAGGTAATTGTCTGGTCACATGCGGGCCACCTCCTCCGCCACCTCCTCCGGCATATTGCTCCTCAAACGGGTCAAATACATCTGATGAATGGATCAACAAAGTAGTGCTGGGCTCCATTAATAATACAAGTGGAAACAATGGCGGTTATGCCAATTATACCGCAATCAGCACGAATCTAACGGCCGGTAATACGTATACAATCAACCTCACTCCCGCATTTTCTGGTCAATCTTATCTTGAATATTGGCGGGTGTGGATCGATTACAACGGTGATCTGGATTGGGCGGATGCAGGTGAACAGGTTGCACAAGGCTCAGGAACCTCTGCGATCAACGTCAACTTTACTGTGCCTGCCGGAGCAACACCTTTGACCACAAGGATGCGGGTATCCATGCAATACAATGCTTATCCTCCGATTTGTGGAACGTTTACGTGGGGTGAAGTTGAAGATTACACAGTTGTCGTTGTTGCAGGTACGGGCCCGACGTGTTATGATGGAATACAAAACCAGGGCGAGACCGGAATAGATTGTGGCGGACCATGTGCACTATGTCCCCAGGAAACTATTTTGCTGGCCAGTTATTTTGAGACAGGCTGGGATAGCTGGCTTGATGGAGGATCAGATGTCACAAGAGTCAACAGCTCCAATTCATATGAAGGAAGCTACTCCATACGTCTTGCTGACAATTCCGGTGTGCAGTCTGCTATGACGTCTCCTACATTTAACCTGACTGGAGCTACGGGAGTTGAAATCAATTTCTTCTTCAAGACATCCAGCATGGAGTCCGGTGAAGATTTCTGGGTTCGATACAACAGCGGATCAGGATACGCTACCATAGCAACCCTTATCAGCGGCACCACTTTCAACAACAATTCCTTTTATTCCGTCACTGTAGCTGTGCCAAATTTTGTTCCCACCGCTACAGGCACCTATAGAATTCAATGCGATGCAAGTGATAACAGTGACCAGGTATTTATTGATCAGGTTACCATTACCAGACTCAACGGTGCAGGTCTGACAGAAAATACTATGTCTGTAGAGGAGGTTTACAAGCCACTTCCGGTTCCAGAAGTATTTGCTGGAATTAGCAAGCCAGATGCTGGTGCAGAACTCATGGTGTATCCTAATCCGGGGCGAGATCTCCTCAACATTTCATTTGAGGCGCCTATACAAAACATTCGTTTGGTGACCATGGATGGCGTAGAGATTAAGATAGCATCAACAGCTGCTGCAGACAAACAGATAGATATCCACAGCCTGGCACCGGGTTTTTATTTCTTATTGATTCAATCAAACGGGGAGTGGATCCCAGCCAGGTTCAGCAAAATGTAAAGTTTTCATTTTACCTATAATTAGTTGAAAAGGGTAGTGCCATCAGGTGCTGCCCTTTTTTCGGAAAGTCATGTTTTACCCTAAAGTAGCAACCATCGGGATATAGGTAAATACCCTGATTTTTCTGTGAATTATGTAAATCTCTTTGCCACAGCAAAAAAAATAACCCAACTTTAGAGCCTGATAGGGTATTTCCCTTTTATTTCTTGCTTTCGATTTCCTCCAGCCCTATCTGTTTGATTGTATTCTTACCTCAGGATGATCTAATGACCGGCACGGCTTCTTTTAAGCCCGACGCTTTATTTAGGCACGGTTTTTTCATCAAATTATTTCCTACTTATATTTTAACCTGTTGTCATGATGAGAATTGTATCAATACTAGTTTCCTGCCTCCTGTGGAATATGACCTTTGGTCAGAAGGCGGTTTCTACCGAAATTTCCAGACGATTGACTGAAGGGAAACCTATCCAGGAAGTATCGCTGGTTCGTTTTGTTTCTAACGAAGTGACCAACAGGTCATTTCAGTTGGAAGGACTTTCAAAAGGCACCATTGTCAGTATTGATGAAACGGCTATTGAAAAACTGTTGAATGGAAATAATGATTTTATCCAAATGACCTTACCAGTGGCCGAGCGACACAGCCTCAAACTGAATCTTGTCCGAAATGAAATATTTGCAGAAGATTTTGCCCTTTTCACGAGCAGTGAACCAGGTATCCCATTCAATTACACTCCCGGTATACATTACAAAGGTGTTGTTGAAGGTGATGCTTCATCACTAGTAGCGCTATCTGTCTTCAATAATGAGGTGATGGCCCTGATCAGTACGGATCATGGTAATATGATATTAGGCCGTATAGACAATGACAGGGAAAGTCGTCACATCCTTTATGCGGAGAGCGATCTTGACAAAGCTCCTGGCTTTGAATGTGGCACTCCGGATGATGGCTTTGGCTACGCAGAGGAGGATCTCAAACCACAGGCTAGTGGTCGTGATGCCGGTGATTGTGTCCGTGTGTATATCGAAATCGATGATGACATCGTCACGGAAAAAGGAGGAGCTGGTCCGGCTACGAATTATATAACAGGATTGTTCAACCAGAGCATTACCCTCTACAACAATGAAACGGTAAGTATGACGATCAGCGAGATAAAAGCCTGGACAACTAACAGTCCGTATACGGGTAATACTTCAAGCGCAATGTTGTCATCCTATCAGGCAAACACCGGGGACTTTAATGGCAACATTTCACACTTGGTTTCCTATCAGGCTAGCGGTGGTATAGCGGTACTCGACAATTTATGTTCATCCACAGCAGATTGGCGTAAATGTTTCAGCAGCATAGATGCTACTTATCAGAACGTACCTACCTATAGCTGGTCAGTCATGGTGATCACACATGAAATGGGCCATGTTATTGGTTCTAAACATACACATGCTTGTGCCTGGAATGGCAACAATACGGCTATTGACGGATGTGCAGGTGGGGTAGAAGGAAATTGCGCATTACCTCCAATTCCACCGGAAGGGGGGACCATCATGAGCTATTGCCATATTACTAATTCAGGGATCAACTTTAATCTTGGATTTGGCCCACAGCCTGGTAATGTGATTCGGAACAGAGTAAATGCTGTCGGCAATTGTCTGACGTCATGTGGCCCGCCACCGCCACCGCCACCACCTGCATATTGCAGTTCCAATGGAAGTAACAGTACTTACGAGTGGATCCAAAAGGTTACGTTGAGTGCCATCAACAATACGAGTGGTAACAATGGTGGTTACGCTGATTTCACTGCCATCAGCACTAATCTGAATGCTGGTTCTGCCTACACAATCATGCTGACACCAGGTTTTGCTGGAGCCGCCTATCTTGAATACTGGCGCGTATGGACTGATTACAATGGTGATCTTGACTGGAATGATGCCGGCGAGCAGATAGGAGAAGGCACAGGCACGGGCGCTATTAATATTGCCTTTACTGTTCCTTCAGGTACACCAACCGGTACAAAGCGTATGCGTGTCTCCATGAAATACAGCGGATATGCTTCCAGTTGTGGGACATTCACCTACGGTGAAGTTGAAGATTACAATGTGACCATCGGTGGTGGCTCAGGTCCGAGTTGCAGCGATGGCATCCAGAATCAGGGTGAAACAGGAATAGACTGTGGAGGACCATGCCCTGCATGTCCTACATGTGGTGATGGAATTCAGAATCAGGGTGAAACAGGAATAGACTGTGGAGGACCATGTCCTGCATGTCCCCCTCCTCCTCCCGGAGGTGAAGTACTTCTCCTGGGTAGTTATTTTGAAACAGGATGGAGTAGCTGGATTGATGGTGGATCAGATGCTACCAGGATCAACAACAGCTCTAGTGCATGGGAAGGTGTTTATTCTATCAGGCTGACAGATAATTCCGGGTCGCAGTCAGCCATGACTTCACCAATCTTCAATCTCTCTGATGCTACCGGGCTCGAAATTGAATTTTATTTCAAGGCAGTAAGCATGGAGGCTGGAGAGGATTTTTGGATACAATATAAGAATGGTTCAGGGATCTGGACGACCATTGGACAAGCTATCTCCGGAACACATTTTATCAACAATACTTTTTATGCGGCTACCCAAACGGTACCGGGGTTTGTGCCTACGACTGCAGGAAGTCTGAGGATACAATGTGATGCCAGTGATGATACGGATAAGATTTTTGTTGATGCGGTCAAGATTACCAAGTTTACCGGCCCGGCCCTGATCAAAGAAGGAATTCAGATTAAGACCATACTCGAATTGCCTGATGCTCCTGTTGCTGACAGCCAAATTGATTCTTTTGCAGCGCCAAGGGTGTATCCAAACCCTGTATCTGATGTCCTGAACATTTCCTTTGATGGGGATATCCAATCTATCCGGATGATGTCAATAGATGGCCAGCAAATAAAAATGAGCGAACAAGTTGTGAAAGACAAGCAAATTGATATACATCACCTGACAACAGGTATGTATTTTCTATGGATAGAATCCGCAGATCAATGGTACCCTGTCAAATTCAACAAGTTGTAACCCTCAGCAGACATTCTATGAGAAATAAATAGGGCAGCATCGCAGGATGGTGCCCTATTTTATTGTTTAATGGATATAAAAAAAGCAGCATGTTTCGATGCTGCTTTTTCCTTAGCCTTAGCCTTTATCTTAGTTATTATGATAAGCCTGATTATGACTCAAAGGCTCACTACAGGTGCCGCAATTTCCTGCTGTGGCTGCTCCTGCATGACCTTTAGCGCAGGAGTAGTGGTATTCACCCTTTGCATTCTGAGCAGAAGGTGGAGTAGGTGTTGCAGTGGCGGCTGTGCCTCCGGTAGGATTGACTTGAACCGGGTTGGCTGGTGATGAACCGGGAGCACCCGTAGCCTGAGCATGAAATGCCTGGTTGTGGACCAGCTCCGTACCGCATACAGGGCATTTGCCGGCAGCGTCACCTTTTCCAGTACAACTCTCCTTGGTACATTTATAATGTGCTTCATTTCCGCCGAGGGAGATGGGTTGACCCGCTGAAGCAGGATCTGTGGTTACAATACCTTCAGGAGATGTGGTGGTTTCACCTTCAGTGGTGGTTTCAGCTTTTTTGTCTTTGCAAGCGACAACAGACAAACAGGTACTGATCAAAGCGAGAATTAAAAAATGGGAAATTTTCATGTTTTATATTATAAATGCTGTTAAAATCAAAATGAATTCAGGAGGCAAAGATAAGGTTCATGGAGTAATTCTGGGAATTGCATTTTCAAGCCCTTTTCCTGGCCATGTCGGATATCCGGGTTAGGGTTAAGGTTTTGAATTTGTCTGAATCTGGATCGGATTACTTAGGAGCTTATGCACCGGACATTTCTGAGCTATTTCAATCATCCGGGCTTTCTCTTCTGCAGTGATATTGCCTGTGATGTCGATGAGGCTTTCCACATGAGAAATCTGCCCGGCATCTGTTTTTTCGATTCGGATACTTACCTCCAGATCTATACGCTCGACATCCCAGCCTTTTTTGTCAGCATACATTCGTAATGTTGCGGCTGTACAAGCAGCCAAACCACTCAAAATCAGCTCTGTAGGCGTCGGCCCGGAATCTTTGCCGCCATTTTCGTGCGGTTCGTCCGCTACAATCAAATGCCCTCTCATAGACAATTTAGAAATGTAGTGTTCATGCCCGATACCCCCTTGTATCTTTGTTTTTGTACTCATAGCAGGGTAAAAATAGTCCTATTCGAGGTCAAAAATCATATTGTATGCAACCTCCTTCTGTAATGGTTGTCATTAACCCGTTACCAAGTCGCGACAAACCGGATGTATTCAGAGGCTGAGTCTTCTCTCATAACCCTTTGCCTGAGAGGTGACAGGCAGGCACAGTTTACACTGTACAAGCGGTATTGCGATGCCATGTATAATGTATGCTATCGGATGCTGGGCAATGAATCAGCGGCAGAAGACGCCTTGCAGGAATCTTTTATGGATGTCTTCCGTAGACTGGATTCTTTTCGGGCCGAGTCTACGCTGGGCGCCTGGATCAGGCGGATTGTCATCAACCACTGTCTAAATAGGATCTCCGCGTGACAGAGGATATTCAGAAGGCAGGTAGTATTTCGCTCAAAGCATCAAGAGGTATTGGCGGAGGATGGATTATGGCCAGGATGAATGACGGGGAGCTGAGTGTTGAGTGATTTTTATAGTGTGTCACCGTTATCAGAAGTTTGCAAACTTCTAATAGCAATAAACTTATTGATAGCCCTGTGCCTGCAGATTAAAGAGTTCGGCATACAAGCCGTTTGCGACGAGTAATTGTTCGTGGGTGCCGATCTCCAGCATCTCGCCGTTTTTTAGTACGACAATACGATCCGCCATGCGGACCGTACTGAAACGATGTGAAATGATAACAGCGGATTTTCCTTTGGTCAGTTCTGAAAAACGTTTAAACACTTCAAACTCTGCCCTGGCATCAAGGGATGCTGTGGGTTCGTCCAGGATGACGATCTGGGCATCGCGCATGTAGGCACGAGCCAATGCAATTTTTTGCCATTCCCCACCGGAGAGATCGATGCCTTCCGAAAATCGCTTACCAAGCATCTGGTTATAGCCCTCAGGTAATTTCTGAATCACAGGATCTGCCAGACTTTTTTCGGCAGCAATTCTGATCTGGCTTTCATTGCCTGCTTCTTCGATCTGACCGACTGCTACGTTTTCTCCCGCCTTAAAACTAAACCGGACATAATCCTGGAAGATGACACCGATCATTTTGCGATACGATTCTATTTTAAATTGACGTATATCCTGCCCGTCAATCATAATCTTGCCTTCCGATGGATCATACATCCGGGCGAGTAGTTTGACCAGGGTAGTTTTACCGGCACCATTTTCACCCACAAGGGCTAGTTTTTCACCAGGATTTAGCAGGAAACTAATATGCCGTATTGCCCATATTTCAGTGCCGGGATATTTAAACCCAACGTTTTCAAATCGAATGCCTTCTTGTATCAGTTTTGGTGCATCTATAGCACCGGTATTATCCTTGATGGTCGGAACGATGGCCAGAAAGTCAAAATAATCCTGCAGATATAATGCAGATTCGGTAATGCGGGTAAACGTGGCGAGTAAGTTTTGCAACTGATTCTGTAGTCGGTTAAACGACCCGGATAGGAAGGTGAGATCCCCTACTGTCAAAATACCAGCTACAGTTCGGATGATGATCAACAAGTATGCTCCATAATACGCAAGCACACTCAGTACTTGCAATAGCGTACCCCACACTGTACGCTTGATGGCAATCGATTTGTTGGCTTTATAATATTCGCCAGCTATTTTACTGAAACGCCTGGTCAGAAATGTAGCAAGCCCGAATACTTTGATTTCCTTGGCCGTCTCCACACTCGCACCAACATACCTGAGGTAATCCAACTCCCTACGCTGTGGTGTCCAGCTGCGAACCAATGAATAACTTGATCTTGAAAAATAGGCCTCACTTAAAAAAGAAGGAAGCACTGCGATAAACAGGATAAGGATCAGCCAAGGTTCAAATACAACAAGACCGGCTCCGAGAAATAGGATGGTGATGAGATCCTGCAATTGACTCAGCACCATTGACATCAACACCACCCTTCCGGTCGTTTGCCGCCTCGCGCGTTCCAGTTTATCATAGAACTCACTATCCTCAAACATACCGAGGTCAAGCGAAGCTGCTTTATGCATCAGTTCGATAGAGGAATGATTGGCGTACAGGTCGCCCAGTAAAGCATCCGTAAGACTAATGATCCTATTCAAAATTTCAGAAAATACGGCTAATCCCAGTTCAAAGCCAAGCCACCACCAAAGTTGATTGAAATCTTTTTCAGGAGCACTGATCAGCCGGATGACTTCATCGATGATCAATTTACCTACATACAGTTGCCCGAGTGGAATAGCAGCTTTAAAGAGTCTGAGGATGATATTTGTAAAGGTGAGGCCGGGGGAAGTCCTCCAGATCATCCTGAAAAACGGAATGAGTAGCTTAAGGGATTGCAGGCTTTCTACAAATCCTTTTTTGGGTTTCGCATCCATTTCCGGTGGAAATTCTCTTCCTAATGCCATAAGTGCAACGTAACATTTTTTTCCCAATTATGTTGTTTCGACTCCTCCAGTCTCCAGCCTTGAAGAGTCGAAAGCTCCAGTCTTCAGACTTGAGCGAGATAGATCCTCGTTCGATGGCGATCGAGACTGCATCCTTCAATGAAAGGGCACTTATTCCATCTCACTGTCTCACTATTCCATTATCTTACTCTCTTACTCTCTTACTCTCTTACTCTCTTACTCTCTCACTGTCTCACTGTCTTGCACATCGTATCTTTACCGGACAAACAATCTGCCATGGAGGTTATCAAGCACAAAGAAGAAACGCTATTTGACGAATTTTTTGAAGTAAGGAGAGGCGTACTCCAGTTTGAACGCTTTGATGGCACACTTTCACCTGAAGTGACCCGGTACAGTTTTTCTAAATGGGATGCAGTAGCGATTCTGGTATACCACAAAGAAAGAGACGCCTATATCCTGGTGAAGCAGATGCGTTATCCTCCCACCCACCATGGAATCAATCCATGGCTCACCGAGATTGTGGCAGGTGGCATTTCTCCCGGTGAAGACGAGGAGGATGCCGCTTATCGCGAGGTGATCGAAGAGGTCGGTTATAAACCAATAACGATAAGGCGCATCACACGCTTTTATGTTTCACCAGGGATCATGAGCGAGCGCATCACTCTTTTTTACGCAGAGGTTAATGAATCTACCAAACTCAATGATGGCGGCGGGCTGACAGATGAAGATGAAGATATCGAACTCGTCTGGATCCCGAAATCTTCAGCACTTGAATGGGTCGCGCAACAGGAGATAGGGGATTCAAAGACCATAGTCGCGTTGCTGTGGCATCAGCGTTTGTGAGTTGTGAGTTGTGAGTTGTGAGTTGTGAGTTGTGAATTGTGAGTTGTGAATTGTGAGTTGTGAGTTGTGAGTTGTGAGTTGTGAGTTGTGAATTGTCAGTGTAATGCCTGTGCATGTAGATGCAATGGCTGAAAGAATTGGTACGTGAATGAAGTTCATTGGTTACGATGCGAAACGAAGTTTTGCATTCGCTAAATCCACTCACAACTCACAACTCACAATGCCTATTGCGCAGCCTTCACAGCACCCACCGTCAGTTCAAGCTTGATCTCGTCATTGACAAAATCATCCTTGAGGTCATCAAAGAATTTTTTGGACTTGAATTTTATATCCCATTCAGTCCTATCGATGACAAAAGGTTCTGCAGTGGCTTTAAGGGCAACACCACTGGTCAGATCAACGACTGCTTTGAAGCTAACTGGTTTAGTGATTTCTTTAATTCTTAGTTCTCCATTGATCAAGTGGGTGCCCAATGGATCATTTTCAAGTTTATTGGAACCCAGGATAGTAAAGGTTGCTTTCGGATATTTTGCCACATTGAAGAAGTCTTCTTCTTTACCGGGCACTGACCCTTTGAGATGAGCTTCTAGTTTTTCCTTCATTTCTCCGTCCATATCCTTCACCTCAATACCGGTCATGTTGATTTCGATAGAGCCCCCTGTGATGAGGTCACCATCCACATAAATCGTGCCTCCCGAGATAGGGACAGTTCCGAAATGCGTACCGGTTGGTTTGAAGGCATTCCATTTGAGTTCGCTCCTCGGAACATCAATCTCATAAGCTGCACCCTGTGGGGTTGAACCTGAAGTTGTTGTTGTTTCAGCAGCATTTTCCTCTGCCCCTTTTGATTTACAGGACACAGCCATGAGGCTCGTGGAGACGATAAGGAATAATAGGAATAGATGTTTCATAGCGATCGGATAATAAGGTTGTGATAAGTTATGATGAAAAATGACTTTGCAGATTTTCCTGGAGACGGCTTACAAACCGCATCGTTTCATCTATGCTGTCGATGACAATCACCTGGCCACCGTATTGGCTCCAGTCATCATCTGAGGCACGTCCTGATACTACGATCGGCAGCGAAGAGCGTTTGACGAGGTCTTTGATAAAAGGGCCAAATTGCCAGTGCGCAGGATCCGCATTGACGATCAGCACGCATTCCACGTTACACTTCCTCAGCGCATAATCGGCGCATTCGCCGGATATATTACAGCCCATATCTGTGATACACAATCCCTGTTTACGCAGGAAGTAATGCATAAACAAGTGACTTAATTCCTGTTGATTGCCCTGAGGCAGCAACATGATCACTTTCGGGCCTTTATAATTGTGGGCGACAGCATCAATCTCCCTGATAGTTTTGCGCTTGATTAGTTCTCTGAAACAGGCTTCATGCGCCTCTTCTATATTTCCGGACAGCCACATCAGTTCCATTTTATCCAGTACCGGCAGGATCAGGGACATTAGAGTGGCTTCAAATCCATGGATTTGAATATGCAGATCCAGGATATTGCCCATTCCTGTCACGTCAAGATCGGCGATGCATTGCAGGAGACGGTGCTCATCATCCAGATCACCTTTGGAAACCAATTTGCATTCTGCTTCCATCTCCTCTGCGCTCATTTCTGCTATTCTGGAAATTCGTATCCCGTGGTTGTAGAGTTTTAACACCAGCATGAGTACCTTGAGATCAGTATCGAGATAGTAGCGGATGTTGGTATCAGTTCGTTGGGGGGTCAGGAGGCCATAGCGTTTTTCCCATACCCGAAGGGTATGCGTCTTGACGCCGGTCAGTTCGGCCAGATCACTGATACTATAGATTCCCACGATTTTTGGTTCAGAAATGCGATTATACGGTGATATTTTTATTTACGTATGATTTCTCAACACTTATAGGGCAATTATTGTTTTTCAGATCGTTCTCCGACACAGGATCGGCCAGATCAAAAAAAAGAAATGCAACACATGCGTATTGGAATAGTCTGTTATCCGACATACGGAGGTAGTGGTGTGGTAGCCACGGAGTTAGGGCTCGCCCTGGCCGCCAAAGGCCATCAGATTCACTTCATCACCTATAAGCGCCCGGTGCGCCTCACCCATTACCAGGAAAATGTCTTCTTCCACGAGGTCCATACGGAGGAATACCCACTTTTTGACTATACGCCTTACGATACTACGCTTACCAGCAAGCTGGTGGATGTGGTAAAGTATGAAAAGCTCGACCTTCTTCACGTTCACTATGCCATCCCACATGCTACGGTGGCCTATCTGGCCAAACAGATCCTGGCAGATGAAGGGATTTATATTCCGGTGGTGACTACCCTACACGGTACAGATATTACCCTGGTAGGCAGTGATCGCTCGTTTGCCCCGGTGGTTGCTTTCAGTATCAATCAGAGTGATGGTGTGACTGCCGTGTCAAATCACCTGCGGCAGCAAACCTGTGAACAACTGAAAATCAAAAGGGAGATTGAAGTCATTTACAATTTTATTGACTTCGCCCGGTTTAGCCGCCTCAACAAAGAGCATTTCCGCAAAGCCATAGCACCTGACGGCGAAAAGATCCTGGTGCATACCAGTAACTTCAGAAAGGTAAAGAGGATAGAAGATGTCATCAAGACCTTTGAGATCGTGCAGAAAAAAATACCTTCAAAATTGTTGCTGGTAGGTGATGGACCTGAACGTCCAAGGCTGGAGCGAATGACGCGCGAACTGGGTTTATATGATCATGTCAGGTTTTTAGGGAAGCAGGATGCTATTGAAGAAATCCTTGCAGTCGCTGACCTGTTTCTGATTCCTTCTTCAAATGAAAGTTTTGGTTTAGCTGCATTGGAAGCGATGGCGTGCGAAGTGCCTGTGATTTCGTCTAATGCGGGCGGCCTCCCTGAAGTGAATATCCACGGGGTGACTGGTTGCGTCGCGGAAGTCGGGGATTATGAAGCAATGGCCAAACATGCCCTGATGTTGCTCGAAGATGAAATCATGTTGAAGCAATACAGCAAAAGGGCGCTTGAGCAGGCGAGGAAGTTTGATATCAGCATCATACTGCCGCAGTACGAAGCTTATTATGAAAAGGTCGTGAGCCGTTTTATGGCCTCAGGAAAGAAAAATAAATTGGCGCTGACAGCCTGAAATTATTGTCCGGTCATTCGTCAAAAGTTATTTCTACGGAGTCTGTAAGAGGCCTTGACTGACAAGCCAGTATATAGCCATTGGCGATTTCTTTATCACTGAGGGCAAAGCAGGCATCCATTTCTACTTTACCAGTGATGATTTTGGCCATGCATGTAGCGCAGGCCCCGCTGTGACAGGAGTATGGTGCATCGTATCCGCCATCGAGCATCGTATCAAGGATAGTCTTATCGGATACTTCCACGTCTATTTCCTGACCACGGAGATGCACTTTGACTTGAGCTGGAATCCCTTTGGTCCTCGTCAAGTGTGGTTTTCCTTCATGGGAAGGATCGGTAGAAGCGGCAGTGAAAAATTCTTTCTTGATACCATCCTCACTGATTCCCGCAGACAACAGCGCTTTATCTGCCATCAGGATAAAATCCCCGGGTCCGCAAAGGAAAAACTTGTCCTTATTTTTTGTGAGTGGATGATGCTTAAGGAGATCTTTTAGATGACTGGGACTGATCCGGCCTATCAAGCCCTGCCAATCTGATTTTTTACGTCCGAAGAGGGATTTGACGATACCGAGCCCTCCACCATCAGGTTTGGAGAGGGTATGATAGACAAAGAATTGGTTCTGGTACCGCTGGGTCATGCGCTCAAATTCTTCCTTGAAAATGATCTGGGCTTCTGTCCGGCTTCCATAAAGGAGTATTACTGAGCTTTTTGGCTCTTTTTCAAGGACAAAACGCGCTATCGACATGAGAGGTGTGATACCACTTCCTGCTCCGATCAGATAGATATTGCGCTTTTGGTCCTGACCAAATTCGGCGGTAAACCTGCCTTCAGGCGGCATCATCTCGAGGTAATCACCGGGTTTGAGCTGACGACAGAGGAGGGGAGAAATCTTCCCTCCTTCGACTTCTTTGACCGTTATAGCCAGGTAAGGGTCATCCGGAACAGAACTGATGGAATAAGACCTCCGCAATTCTTTGTCACCATCCATCCATTTGATGGTGATATACTGGCCGGGCCTATATTGTAGTCTCTCCTTGTATTCTTCTGGCTGCTCGAACAATATGCTCACGGCATCCTCGGTCTCTTTTCTAACCTCCTTTATCTTGATGGAAATGAAATCTCCGCTCATTGTATGTTGCTGATTGAGTAATTTTGAAGCACAAAGATAACAGCTTATGAAGTTTAGTGATTTGAGGTACCTTTCAGCCTATTTAATTCCGGTCTCTTGCTTTGCCGGGCTTTATTTTGGAGGGTGGGCATCACCCGGTGCCTTATACCTTGGTTTTGTAATCGTCCCCCTGATTGAATTTTTTGTTCCTGCAGTCCCAAACAAAGAAGAGGAGGCTGTGTTGCAGATTAAGTCAAAAATCCCGCTTTTTGATCATCTCTTATACCTCAACGTGCCTGCCCTCTATTTCAATGTGGGGTATTTTGTCTGGATACTTGGATTGGGGGAGCTGACCACTTTTGAAATCATCTTTTCAGTTCTCAATGTTGGCGTTTTGCTTGGGGTATCTGGTATCAATGTGGCTCATGAATTAGGGCACAGGGAAAACCTTTTTGATCAATGGATGGCTCGTTTATTGCTTTTGCCAGCATTATATTCTCATTTTACGCTAGAACACAATTATGGCCATCATCTGAGGGTAGGCACACATGAAGATCCGGCTACAGCCAGAAAAAATGAACCTGTCTACAAGTTTTATTACAGAAGCATAGTGCAAGGGTATCTTAATGCCTGGGAAATAGGCACTAGAAGACGGATGGCTGCAGGAAGGCCTGCATGGATGCACGAAGTTCTGCTGGGACATTTTCCTCAGATAGTTTTGCTCATTTTCGTCGGCAACCTGGCCGGATGGTGGAGCTTGATCCCTTATATAAGTGCTGCGCTGATAGGAATTATATCCCTTGAATCTGTCAATTATATTGAACATTATGGTCTACTGCGCAAAAAACTTGCATCAGGTCGAGTGGAACCTATGACAGAGAGTCATTCCTGGAACTCAAACCACGAACTAGGTAGGATTATGCTGTTTGAATTGGTCCGCCATGCCGACCATCATTATCAGACCACCCGTAAATACCAGACCCTGAGACATTTTGAAAAAAGCCCGCAATTGCCTTTTGGCTATCCAATGTCCATCATCCTAGCATTGATTCCACCACTCTGGTTCAGAATTATGAACCCCCGAGTGGAAATGCTTCAAAGGGATTGATTAAAATCTGTCCTATTTTAGCGCTCGAATTCTAATCACCGATATACTTGTCTACACTCTCCATCGTCATACCTGTTTACAACGAAGAAAGGACCATTCACCTGATCCTGGATAAAGTCCGTCAGGTCACCCTTCCTGCCGGATGGCAAAAAGAAGTCATTATCGTCAATGATTGTTCGAAAGACAATACCGAAGGGGCGATCAAAAAATATATCGGTGAACATACTGGTTTTCCAATGCGGTATATAGTGCATGAGGTCAATAAGGGCAAAGGTGCAGCATTGCATACAGGGATAGCATTTGCTTCAGGCGATTATACCATCATCCAGGATGCGGATTTGGAATATGATCCTGAGGAATACAATATCCTGTTGGTTCCGGTGATGAAAGGTTTTGCAGATGTAGTGTATGGCAGCAGGTTCATGGGGGGCAATCCGCACCGAATCCTGTTTTTCTGGCATTCGATCGGGAACAAGTTTCTGACCCGGATCTCCAATATTTTTACCAATCTCAATCTGACCGACATGGAGACCTGTTATAAATTATTCAGGTCTGATATCATCAAGGGCTTGCCTTTGCAGGAAAAGCGATTTGGATTTGAACCGGAAGTCACCGCAAGGATATCCAGGGTTGAAGGCGTAAGGATTTATGAAGTGGGGATCTCCTACTACGGACGCACCTACGCCGAAGGGAAGAAGATCGGATGGAGGGATGGTGTACGCGCTATCTATTGCATCCTCAAATACAATATCTGGGCTAAATAGCTGCCATGCCACCAGGTCGTGATTACAAAGTTGAATCCTGCGTAACTTCCCTCGAACAAGCGATCGATGCGCAGTCACGAGGTGCGGATCGGGTCGAACTCTGCATCAGGCTTGAAACAGAAGGCATGACTCCTGATCTTCACCTAACCCAATCATTATGCGATCATCTGCATATCCCCATCCGTGTGATGATCCGTGCCACTGAAACCGGATATGAGGCGGATGCTCATGCACTGCAAAGGATGACAGACTCCATCACTGCATTACAGCCACTGTCCCTTGATGGTTTTGTATTTGGCGTCATGAAATACAATCGGATTGATCGTGAAGCTATGGTTATGTTGTTACAATGTGCATATCCATTTCCGGTCACCTTCCACAAGGCGATTGACAAGTCAGACGATATGGCGTGTGATATTCAATGGTTAAATCAACATCCACAAATCGATACCATACTCACTTCAGGAGGTGCTGCAAAAGCCATCGATGGTGTCAAGAATATCCTTGAATTGAAGTCGATGTTTAAGGGAGATATGATGGCTGCAGGAAAGATAACACCGGAGGTCTTATCTGGGCTGCATGACCAACTGCATTTGGAGTGGTATCATGGGAGAGCGATTGTTAAGGAATCCTAACCGCTTATCAGGAGACAAGGAGATAAGTGATTCAAGTCTGAAGACTTGAATCAGCGTTTTTATTTTATGCTGCAGGCATAAAATAGTAAACAAGTGAACTAATATTTATTAAACAGCCACCCTGAGTCCTCGCTCTGCGACAGCAGGCGCAAGTTTCGGAAGGGATTGGAAGGTGTAGCCTTCGCGAGTGAAATGCTCGAGTACCAGAGGCAGGGCATGGCGGAGATTGGCTTCAGCTTTGATGCTGTCGTGAAAGACCACAATAGAGCCTGCATCAGCATGCTGGATCACATTCTGGGCGCAGTCTTCGGGGCGGATGTCGCGATCGAAATCCCCGCTCAGGACATCCCACATGATGATGCGGTAATGGCGTTGCAAAAACTGGACTTGACTAGGTTTCAACTTGCCGTATGGAGGGCGGAAAAGACCAGAATTGACCATACGGGCACAGTGACGGATATTGTGGAAATAAGTGATGTTTTCGGTCGCCCAACCGGAAAGATGGTTAAGGGTATGATTGCCTACCGTGTGGCCGGCGTGAATGACCATGTCGTATATGTGGGAATGCTTGCGGACATTGTCGCCAACACAGAAAAAGGTTGCTTTAGCATCATAGCTTCTTAATGTATCAAGTACCCAGGGGGTCACTTCCGGAATCGGGCCGTCATCAAATGTGAGGTAGATTTCTTTGCGGTTCCCGGACATTTTCCAGATGAGTCCCGGAAAAAGCGCCTGAACATATTGTGGCGTGTGTACTAAATACATGGTTTGCTATTCGGGGTAGACTGGGTTCATGGAATGGCTATCTTTGCCGGAATGCTTTGATCTGTCGTGTGGTAAATGTTTTGTAAACGTAAATGGTTACGGTTTCGCTGCATTATTTAATTAAAAAATTGGCTTTTTTGTAAAAAAAGCTCCTTTTCTCAAAATGGACCGCAAAATTAAGAAGGATTTATGAATAGATTGAGGTTTGCCCCAAGCCCGACCGGGGCCCTCCATATCGGTGGAATCAGGACTGCGCTTTATAACTATCTCCTCGCCAGGAAAAACGGTGGCAAGTTTATCCTTCGGATTGAGGATACAGACCAGACAAGGTATGTACCTGGCGCTGAGGAGTATATCATCCGTTCACTCAATTGGCTTGGACTGACACCTGACGAAGGCCCGGTCCAGGGAGGCCCTTTTGCTTCGTATAAGCAATCTGAAAGAATGTCTATCTACCGCGATTATGCTATGAAACTGGTCGAGGATGGGGAAGCCTACTATGCCTGGGATTCTACCGAAGATCTGGAGAAGATGCGCCAGCGTCTAACCGAAAAGGGCGTTCCGACCCCTAAATACGATGCCTCGGTCAGAGGAGAAATGAAAAACAGCCTTAATATGACCTCTGAGGCCTTGGTTGAACAACTCGAGCAAGAGGTCCCCTATACCATCAGGCTCAAAGTCGATCCTGGACAATCCATCGTCATCCAAGACAAAATTCGTGGTGAGGTTATATTCGATAGTTCAGAGCTCGATGATAAAGTCCTCCTCAAGGCTGACGGCTATCCGACCTATCACCTGGCCAATGTTGTCGATGATCACCTCATGGAGATTACTGATGTGATCCGCGGCGAGGAATGGCTGCCCAGCACTGCACATCACATATTACTTTACCGTGCTTTTGGCTGGCAAGGGACGATGCCTACGTTTTCACATTTGCCATTGATTCTTAAACCTGACGGGCATGGCAAGCTTAGCAAGCGGGACGGACAAAAATTTGGATTTCCTGTCTTTCCATTAGCCTGGCCATCCTCCAATCCTGAAGAGTCGATCGATGGTTTTGATAGTTATGGTTTCGAGCCGGAGGCAGTCATTAATTTTCTTGCATTTCTTGGATGGAATCCAGGAACAGAACAAGAGATATTTTCACTCGAAGAACTGATCAATGTTTTTGATCCCGAACGCATTCATAAAGGCGGGGCAAGATTTGATTATGATAAAGCGCTTTGGTTTAATCAGCAGTATGTTCAGCAAATGAGTTTCGCGGATGCGCAAGAAAGGCTGACGCACTATGCTGCCGAAGAAGGGTACAATCTGCAGATGGCTGATCTTGAATCAGTCTTCAACCTGTTGAAACCACGTGTACATCGCTTAATAGAAGTCATACCTCAGGGATATTATTTTTTTACCGATGCACTGGTCTACGATGAAGTTGAGATTGGTAAAAAATGGACACCTGAAATTGGGCCACTACTTGAAAAAATCGCTGAAGCAGTTACCGCAGTCGAACCATTTAATCATGAAGCTGCTGGCGCTGCAGCCAAAGAAATCATTCAGTATAGTGGAATTAAAATGGGCGTCGTCATGCCTCTGCTTCGCGCTGCTTTGACAGGAACTACGCAGGGCCCGGATGTGTTTGCCATTGCAGAGGTGTTGGGGAAAGTAAAATCAGTAAACAGAATAGAGACGCTGGCACGGCGGTAAAACATTTATAGAATGCCTAGAAAAAAAAGGAAACCTGAAGCGCCGAAAGAAGGCAAGGCTCCATTTCATGAAGGGTTGGAGGGGTTTGATATCAAAGTAAACTCCTTCGGCCAGATGGAGACTTCGTTTGAAATTGATAAGCTCAATGATTTTCTCAATATAGCAAAGGCGAAGGCTGATGCTGAGGTGAAGGCGAAGGAGTGATGGTTCGACTACGCTCACCAAGCGGAGAAATGATGGTTTGACTACGCTCACCAAGCGGAGAAATGATGGTTTGACTACGCTCACTTAGCGGAGAAATGATGGTTTGACTGCACTCACCAACCGTTCGCTCTGCAACCGAGAGTGAAAAGTGTAAGGAGGATTATAGAATTCTTATATCCCTGAAGAGCCTAATAAAAATTGGAATAAGCTTTTAAGTCCAATCGGGGATTCAGATCGGTAGCATGAAGAATGGAAAAATCATATAAGCCCCATCGGGGCTCAAGATCGGTAATAAGGAAGAGGTAAAAATCAATAGTGCCCCATCGGGGCACAACTCGATTACTTCGGCATCTGTATCCAATGATGTATAAATAAAAAGTCCGGATGAACGCATCCGGACTTTTTATTTATACCCCTGGTGTAGTGTATTATTGAATGCCCAGTTTTGCTTTCACCAAGGCTGTGATATTGGTGCTTTCGTCAGCATAGAGGATGACGCCAACTCCCGGGCTACCGTCAAAGATGTAGGTATAGCCATTTTCCTTGGCTACTGCATCGATCGCGGTTTTCACTTGCTCGAGGATTGGAGCAAGCAATGATTCTCTCTTATCGCCAAGTTGTTTCTGCATATCCTGGTCGTATGCAAGAATCTTGTTGCGTTCTGCTTCGAGAGTTGCGGTTTCCGTTTCCTGGGCTTTGGGTGTAATCTCACCTGCCTGCACTTTGCGCTCCAGTTCCTGATATTTGAGCTGGAAATCCTGCATCATTTTTTCGCCTTTTGCCTGGAGTTGTTTGCCGAGGGCTTCGAGATTAGATTCAGCTTCTTTGACCTGGGGCATACCTTCGAGGATGCTGCCGGAATTGACAAAGCCGAATTTCTGTGCCTGGGCTGTCAAGGTCAGCATTAAGCCAAAAGTTGCTGTCAGGGCATATTTCATTATTGATTTCATGTACGTCTGAGTGTTGATTAAAAAAAGTTTGCAAAAGTAATGATTTGATCTTTATTGAGAAACGACCCGGATGATATCATCCGTCTTGTCATATTCCTGATTGGAAAAGATCAGGCCGCTGCTTCCGCCTTTGTCAAAGATAAAGTCGAATCCACGGTCATCAGCATAGGTCGCAATAGCGCCATAAACCCTTTCCTGGATTGGTTGCACCAGATCCTGGCGTTTCCTGAAAAGGGCACCTTCAGGTCCAAATTTGTCCTTTTGTAAATCCCTTACCTGCTTTTCACGCTCCATGATTTCTTCTTCTTTTTTCTTACGTTGATCTTCAGAGAGGAGTACCTGTTCAGCCTGGTATTTGTTGTACATAGCCTTGATCTGGTCATACTCGAGGGCGATCTGCTGACGCCATTCAGCCGCAATTTTGTCCAGTTCGACCTGGGCCGCTTGGTAATCCGGCATTTCCTGCAATACCCGTGTGATATCCACGATGGCAATACGCTGTGCACTGACAGAGGTGATCGTTCCGAGGGTCAGCATCAGAAACAAAAAGGTGATTTTATTCATGGTTTAACATTAGGTGATTGAATAGATCTTGTAGAGACGCCAAAAATACTTCAATTATTGGCTCACTTTCGTGTATTAAGACGAAAGGTGTTCTTTAAAAGTTTCATAGGGTGCCTTGGTGGATACGGGGATGAATCATATTAAACGCCTCAATTTTAATGACTAATATATTTTTTAATATCAAATACATTGCTTTCTTTAACCATCATTTAACGGAATGATAAACCAAATTAACATGGCCCAAAAGGTATGTTTAAATTTAGGGCATGGATCATTATGTATATGATGGTGCTGAACTGACCGTTGAAGATATCATTGGCATCACTTCAGCAAAGCTCACCTTGTCCGAAAAGGTGTGGCAACGAATAGCCGATAATCGTACCTCCCTCGAAAGGGTGCTCAAAAATTCTGGGGAAAGATATTATGGAATCAACACCGGGTTCGGAGCCTTGTACTCGGTGAACGTGTCACCAGATGGGTTGCAACAGCTCCAGACGAATCTCCTCAGGTCGCATGCATGTGGCGTAGGACCGGCTGTTCCGCAGGTCATCGTGCGATTGACCCTGCTGATGAAGATTATAAGTCTGTCGCAAGGGCAATCAGGTGTTCGGAAAGAGGTGATCCGGTTTCTGCTAGATCTCTACAATCTCCAGATCACACCGGTAGTACCCATGCTTGGTTCATTAGGCGCCTCCGGTGACCTTGCTCCATTAGCCCATCTTTGTCTTCCAATAATCGGTGAAGGCGAGGTAGTGTATAAAAGAGAACAAATGCCTGCCGCGAAAGCCTTGATGCTGGCGGGACTCGATACGATCGAGCTTGAAGCAAAAGAAGGATTGGCGCTGATCAATGGCACACAGTATTCACTTGCATGGTTAGTTTATTCCATCAACAGCGCTATTCGTCTGGCCGAGGTATGTGAAATGACAGCGGCTTTGTCGATCGATTCGTTTGATGCGCATCCATCTTTTCTGGATGCAGGTATTCATGCTGTTAGAAAACAGGTCGGCCAGATTCAATCTGCTGAAGCCATCAGAAAATGGCTCGAAGGAAGCGAAATAAATAAGGCTGCAAAACAACACCTGCAGGATCCATATTCTTTTCGTTGTGCGCCCCAGGTTCATGGTGCTTCAAGAGATGTGATTACATATGCAAAAACAATTGCGGACAGAGAAATAAATGCAGTGACAGATAATCCGCTGGTATTGGGCAATGAGGATGATATGCGTATAGTCTCAGGAGGTAATTTCCACGCCCAGCCATTGGCCCTGGCCTCTGATTTTCTGTCACTTGCTATCGCCGAGTATGGAAGTATATCTGAAAGAAGATCATACCTGCTGGTGGGAGGCAAGCGCGGATTGCCACCGACACTAGCACAAAACCCCGGCCTCGAATCCGGTATGATGATCTGCCAGTACACTGCTGCAGCGATCGTCAACAGAAATAAAATCCTTTCACATCCGGCATCCACGGACTCCATTATATCCAGCGCAGGACAGGAAGACCACGTAAGTATGGCGGCCAATGCAGGCATCAAACTTTACGAGATCATCAACAATGTATGGAAACTACTATCCATCGAATGGATGATCAGCGCACAGGCTCTCGAGTACCGCAGGCCACTAAAGACATCACCGCAACTCGAACAAAAGCATATGGCTTATCGGTTACAGGTACTTCCTTTATCTGGCGACCGGTCACATTCATCTGATATCGATACCACGGAGAACTTTTTACGCCAGAATTCCTTTAGCAGGACATGACCGAACTTCAACAGCAGCTAAAGGATAGTATCCAGGAACTTGAGCAGATTCGTAAAGTCAGTGAACACACTGCTCAACTTGGGGAGCGTCTGGAGGCAGAAGAAAAAGCATTAGTCGTGATGGAAACCACCCTCGCTAAGGAGCAACGTGATGTGGAAACACTGGAGCGTGAAGGACTAACGACCATGTTCCGAAAATTTCTAGGTGACCGTGAGGAAAAACTGGAGAACGAAAGAGAAGAATATCTCAGAGCCTCACTCCGATTCAACGAACTCTTTAAATCAGTGGAGCTCATTCGTTTTGAACTCGACCTTCTCTCCAAAAAGGAGCAATCGCATGATACAGTAGCCAGAAGAGTAGAAACCCTGATTGCCTATCGTGAAAAGGAACTTATGGACGTTGATCCCAAAGTAGCCTTGGTCCTGAAAGGCATCAACGAACAAACAGATAAACTCCATACATACAGTGTTGAAGTGGAAGAAGCCCATGCTGCGGGTATGAAAGCCCTTGAACTCGTCCGTGGTACAGAACAACTTCTGATCGAAGCGCAACTCATGGGACAGCGCGATATGTGGGGCAGTAAATATCATGGCACCGGGCATCGTAAACATGATGCTATCGATCGCGCTCGTGATCTGGCTTATCGCTCCCGTCACGAACTCATCCGCTTCGGCCATGAACTGCAGGATGTATTCAAAGGCATGCAGCTGGATGTAAATATGAACATCGAAGACTTCGGTCGCTTCACGGACATCTTTTTCGACAATCTCATCACCGACTACCTCATCCAGCAAAAGATCAGCAAGTCCCTCGTCAATGTCAATGGCACACGTCAGCGACTTGACATCATCATACAGAGTCTTGACCATGAGCGGGGCGTGATCAGGGAGAAGCTGGAGAAACTTGAGGAGGAACGGAAATCGGCTATTGTTTCAAGTTTATAGCTTATAGTTTATAGCTTATAGTTTATAGTTTATAGTTTATGGTTTATAGTTTATGGTTTATAGTTTATAGTTTATAGTTTATGGTTTATAGTTTATAGTTTATAGCTTATGGTTTATAGCTTATAGTTTATAGCTTATGGTTTATAGCTTATAGTTTATAGCTTATTAGTGTCAGATGTCAGACTCCAGATGCGAGTCGACAGTCGACAGTCACAGTAAACAGTCAACAGTCAACAGTAAATAGTTGTGAAGTTGAACCTGCTGCGTGTCATCTGTTTAAAAAACAGATGTTAAGCGTAGATTGTATCTACGCTTTGACGTCAGCAAATTTTCAATTTGCGTTTTAAATGATTACCGATCACTCGATCACTCGATCACTCGATCACTCGATCACTCGATCACAGATCGCTGATCGCTGATCGCTGAACACAGATTCACTCCAATCTCACCGTCTCCCCCATGGCAGGTATCTCGATATGTTGAAATCCGTTCTCCCGGAGATATGATCTCCATGCCTGCTGTGTATCATACTCGCCATGCACGAGGAATAACTTTTTGAGTTTGGGTTTCTGATTATACACAAAGTCTTTCATCTCATCGCGGTCACCATGGGCGGAGAAGGAGTCCATGATTTCGACATCAGCTTTCACTTCCTTGTATTGATTGAAGATCTTGAGGCCTGGGGCACCGGCGCGAAGTTTGCCGCCCGGGGTATCAGGGCTGCAATAGCCGACGATGAGAAACGTGGCACGCGGGTCTTCGACATTATTGAAGAGGTGGTGTTTGACGCGGCCTGCATTCATCATGCCGGATGAAGAGATGATGATGCAGGGTTCCTTGCTGTTGTTAAGTCCTTTTGATTCTTCCGTCTGTCGGATATAGGTCAGGTCGTTGAAGCCGAAAGGATTAGTATCGATGAGCATATATTCATTGAGTTGGTTGTCGAAGCACTCGGGATGTGAACCATAGACAGCGGTGGCATTGATGGCGAGCGGGCTATCGACATATACTTTCACTTTGGGCATCAGGCCTGCTGTATTGGCCTGGTCGAGGAGATATACGATCTCCTGTGTGCGACCTACACTAAAGGCTGGGATGATCAGTTTGCCGCGTTTTTCAAGACATGTTTTCTTGATGATGCGGAGGAAGCGTTCCATTTCATTTGGCTGTGATTCGTGTATCCTGTCACCATAGGTTGATTCGCAGATCAGGTAATCGCATTCAGGCATCGGTTGCGGATCACGCAGGATTGGTCGATTTGGGCGGCCAATATCCGCGGTGAAGCCGAGCATAGTCGTCTTGCCGTTTTCTCTGATTTCCAATGTCACTGCCGCACTGCCCAGTATATGACCTGCATCAGTAAACATCACCCTGACATCATCATGAATCTTGTGCCATTGGTCGTAACCATATCCGACAAACAATCGCATGGCGCTGTCAACATCCTTACTCGTATAGAGTGGATCACGCATGGCAATCCCTTCTTCATCCCTGCGGTCGTTATTTTTTTTATTAAAAAACTCAGCATCCTTTTCCTGGATATGCGCACTGTCGAGCAACATGATCGTACAAAGGCTGCGTGTTGCATGCGTTGAGTGTATCGGACCCTTATAGCCGTCCTTCACTAACTTCGGTAATCGCCCGCAATGGTCGATATGTGCATGGGAGAGGACAACACAGTCTATCGCTTCCGGATTAAACAGGAAGTGGCCATTGCTGACCAGATCTTCTTTATAGTTGCCCTGGAACAAACCACAGTCCAATAGGAGGGTAAAGCCATTGTCCAGCGTCAGCAAGTGACTGCTGCCAGTGACCTGGCGGGCTGCGCCACAAAATTTGATGTTCATATGTCCGTATTGTTATATCAGGACAAGATAGAAAGAACGCTTGAGTTCGCTCAGATAGGTCTATTCCTGTTCCGATGGCTTGCCGACCAGATACATGATTAGCCCGAGAAGGAAGATCCCACCCCTGATGCCCCAGGCGACGCCGGATCCCCAGTTATTGATCCAGTTGAGAAATACAAAGTTCATACCCAGAAAGTATACCGCGGCTGAACATGCGCCGACGACCATGATGAAAGCTCCGAAGAAACGCATGAGGATAAGTGTTTTGTTTCAGGAAAGATGCATAAGGAGGGAAAAAAGCATACTTCGACGCTGAGCACAAATAGGGCGTGGATAGATTTCAATAGAGACGATAGACTTTAGACTCGCAAACAGAAGACTCAAGATACGGGATGGTGTAGGCGCTGCATGCAAGTGTCATCTGTTTTAAAAAACAGATGTTAAGCGTAGATTGTATCTACGCGTTCGTGTCAGCAAAGCTGAGCTTTGCAAAATGCAAAATTCAATTTTGCTAACGTTCAAGCGTAGATGCAATCTACGCTTAACGGTTTTTTGTTTTTAGGCTATCTCTACCCGCTAACCGTTAACCAATAACCATTAACCTTCTAAACATTACTCGTCAGCGAGCTCTTCAAATACCAGCGATTCAATCGCGCGATATTTGAAACAGAGATTTCCTTTGGACACTCCGCTTCACATGCATAGATATTGGAGCAACGACCAAATCCTTCCTTATCATGCTGATGAACCATAGCCTGTACACGTCTCGCATTTTCAACCTCACCTTGAGGGAGAAGGCCGAGATGAGATGCCTTGGCTGCTGCAAAGAGCATCGCGGATCCATTCGGACATGCAGCCACGCAGGCGCCACAGCCTATACAGGCCGCAGCATCCATCGCTTGTGAAGCGAGGTCTTTTTCGATAGGAATTGTATTGCCATCAACTGCGGCACCCGTATTGACGGAGACGAAACCACCTGCCTGGATGATGCGATCGAAAGCACCACGGTCGACCACGAGGTCACGGATAACCGGGAAGGCCTTTGCGCGGAATGGTTCTACCCAGATATGATCTCCATTCTGGAAATGACGCATGTGCAACTGACAAGCAGTCGTGCCCCCCAAGGGACCATGCGGACGGCCATTGATGACCATGCTGCAGGAACCACAGATCCCTTCGCGACAGTCATGCTCAAAAGCCACAGGTTCTTTCTTCTGCTCGATCAATGTCTGGTTGAGGACATCCAGCATTTCGAGAAAGGACATGTGTTCATTGGCATCGACGACATGCGTTTCAAATAGACCGGTATCATGGGCGTGACGCTGACGCCAGATATGCAGGGTTAATTTCATGTTGCTCATCATCAATTATTTAGCGGATGTTTTTATTGTTGAGTTGTTGAGAGGCTTATTAGCTGATATGCTTATAAGCTTATAAACTGATAAGCCTATAATCTTTTTTAGTGGTTATTTATAGGAGCGGGTTTTCAATGCTACATTTTCATATTTGCTGCATAAGTGGATTCTTTCCGTTGACATTCTGAAGCCGCTGGATGGAGTTTTCACCGCCAGCAGATAATGTGGGACTGTAGGATAGCGTTTTATTCTTCAGCATCTGTATTACTTATAGCTTCTGGTTTTCAATTCTACATTCTCAAATTTCAACGGCTCCTTGTGTAAGGTAGGAGGCACATTGGTATCCGTCCATTCCCAGGCAGCGACGTAAGCATATTCCTCATCATTACGCAGGGCTTCGTTGTCGACAGTGTATTCCTCACGGAAATGACCACCGCAGGATTCATTACGTTTGAGGGCATCCATCACCATGAGTTCGCCCATCTCCATGAAGTCTGCTACGCGGTATGCTTTCTCTAGTTCCGGATTGAAATCGCGGTCGCTGCCGGGTACGAAGACATTTTTATAAAACTCTTCGCGCAATGCACGAATCAGGCCCAGCGCTTTTTTCAAACCTTCTTCATTCCTCGCCATGCCGCAATAATCCCACATGATACGGCCAAGACGACGGTGGAAATTTTCCACAGATTCATTGCCTTTGATATTCATCAATGCTTTGAGGCGGTCATCGACTGCTTTTTCGGTGGCTTTAAATTCAGGGCCGTCAGGATTGAATTTAGGTGTGCGGATTTCATTTGACAGGAAGATGCCGACGGTGTATGGGATTACAAAATATCCATCGGCAAGACCTTGCATCAAGGCGCTTGCACCAAGACGGTTAGCACCATGGTCGGAGAAGTTGCATTCACCTAAGGCAAACAAACCGGGGATATTGGTTTCCAGATTATAATCGACCCATAAGCCGCCCATGGTGTAGTGGATAGCGGGATAGATCATCATCGGTGTTTTGTAGGGATTATCACCTGTGATCTTTTCGTACATCTCGAAAAGATTGCCATAGAGTTCCGCCACTTTGGCTTCGCCGAGTTTGAGGATGGTCGCAGCATCAGCGTTGTGTATGCCTTGTGTGTTGGCTTCAGATTTTCCATACCGCTGAAAGGCGGCTGCAAAATCAAGATACACCGCAAGGCCAGTGGCATTGACACCGAAGCCTTCATCGCAGGCGATTTTGGCTGCGCGTGACGCTACATCCCGTGGTACAAGATTTCCGAAGGCAGGGTAGCGACGCTCGAGGAAATAATCGCGTTCTTCTTCTTTCAGATCGATTGCTTTCTTCTTGCCGATTCGGATGGCTTCAGCATCTTCTTTTGATTTTGGCACCCATATACGACCGTCGTTACGGAGTGATTCGGACATGAGGGTGAGTTTGCTTTGGTAGTCGCCTGATACCGGGATGCAGGTCGGGTGGATCTGCGTGAAGCAAGGATTGGCCATATAAGCGCCTTGTTTGACAGCACGCCATGCGGCCGAGACGTTGCAGCCCATTGCATTGGTTGAGAGGTAGAAGACGTTACCATATCCGCCAGTGGCCATGATTACGCAATGTGCGCTGTGGCGTTCGAGTTCGCCGGTGAGGAGGTTGCGGGCGATGATGCCTCTTGCTTTGCCATCGACGAGGACGACGTCCATCATCTCATGGCGATTGAGCATCTCGACGGTACCGAGGGCGATCTGGCGTGATAAAGCCTGGTATGCACCCAATAGAAGTTGCTGGCCTGTCTGGCCACGCGCATAGAAAGTACGGGACACTTGCACACCCCCGAAGGAGCGGTTTTCGAGTAAGCCTCCGTATTCACGTGCGAAGGGAACGCCTTGAGCCACGCATTGGTCTATGATATCGGTAGAGCACTCCGCGAGGCGGTGTACGTTGCCTTCGCGGGCGCGATAGTCGCCCCCTTTGACAGTGTCGTAGAAAAGTCGGTGTACGCTATCACCGTCATTCTGATAGTTTTTGGCGGCGTTGATACCTCCCTGGGCTGCGATACTGTGCGCGCGGCGGGGGCTGTCATGGAAAGTAAAGCACTTGACGTTGTAGCCCAGTTCGCCAAGTGATGCGGCTGCGGCAGCGCCGGCGAGGCCGGTACCGACGACGATCACATCGAGTCGGAGTTTATTATTGGGCGATACGAGGGGAATTGTGGCTTTATACTCTTCCCATTTGGTGGCGATGGGGCCGGGAGGAACTTTACCATCTAATATTTTCATGTTGATGTATTTCTAGAGGATGATTCAGGAATGATGGGTTCGGTGATTAGCGCAAGAAATAGTGGTACAGGGGCATGATGGCAAATCCTGCGCAGATCACGATCGAGTATATCCAGCCGATGGCGTTGATCAGTGGGGTGTATTTTTTGTGTGTGAGGCCCAGGGTCTGGAAGGCGCTCTGGAAGCCATGGACCAGGTGAATGCATAGGGCAGTGACACCGATCAAGTAGACTGCCACGAGCCAGAGCTGTTGAAAGGCGACATTGACCCGGCTGTAGATATCCTGCACGGCTTCGTCGTGGCCGGCATAAGTGACCATCGTGAGTTGATCGGTAAAGCGCATCTTGACCCAGAAGTCGCCCATGTGGAGGCACAGGAAGGCGAAGATCAGGATACCGAGCAGGGCCATGTTTTTGGAGGCCCAGGTGGCGCCGGCGACTTTGCCACTGCTGTATTTGTGACCTTTGGCTTTCCGGTTAGCCAAGGCTAATACGATGCCTTGGATGGCGTGAAGGAGGATGCCGGCATAGAGACCTATCGAGATGACTTTGATAAAGGGGTTGTGCGACATAAAAGCCGCGTAGATATTGAAGGACCGGCCACCGTCATCTGAGAGGAGCTGGAGGTTGCCGGACATGTGGACGAGGAGGAAGAGGATCAGGAAGATACCGGTGAGGCTCATGATCACTTTCTGTCCAAGGGAGGAGGTAAGGAAACGGGTAAACCAGTTCATAGTAGATCTGTGTATAAAGGACCTGCAAGATAGTGAGGTCTTGTGGATGTCAAAGGTAGGCAGGAAGGGAACAAAGGGGAAAGGGAGAAATGGGGAGTGGGGTATTTAGAGAGGGTCTAAATAGGTTGATGGGTTGATGGGTTGATAAGTTGATGGGTTAAAAGGTTAATAGGTTATAAGGTTAAAAGGTTAATAGGTTAGGGAGTATTCAATAAAGTGTGTCAAACAATGAGTGACAGGGCACTGAGGACAAACAGTCCCTTCGGGGCTTTTTGATCGAGAGTATTCAATAAAGTGTGTCAAATCAGCAGGGACAGGGTGCTGAGGACAAACAGTTCCTTCAGGCTTTTCGGGAGCTTTTTCATCTTTCGCACTCATACCTCTCACATTTTCACATTTTCACATTCTCGGTCTCTTACAAGATCACTCAATCACCGTCTCACCCTCTCACCATCCAAAGCAGCGCCACCCTGACCCGCTGTATCTTTACTTCTAAATAATCAGATGAAAGTCTAAATTCCCCTGGTGATTTTTTTCATTTGCCCTCCATCATCAGATCACGTGGAGGAAACAAAACGACAATGCTGTGAAACCACTCCTCTTTATCCTATGCTTAAGTATTGGTATACCTATTTCCGCGCAGCCTTGGATTTCAGAACTGTATTTAAAGCAAAATGTCCGGTCTGACAGCCTTTTTGTTCCCAATTTTTATGATATCCAGAAGGCCTATAATCGTTACGAAAAAAAACAACTGAGAGCCATTCGTTCACAAGGTGAAAACGCAGCACAAGACGAAGGCAGATTTCCCGGCCAGGCCCAATACAAGAGATGGGAATCGCATATGGAACCCAGAGTATATCCCTCAGGCGACATAACACTGCCTGCCTCTGCTGCCGCAAATTTCCAAAAGTATCTTGCGTCATCCGATTACAAGGCAAGCCTAAATCATTCTCGTACCCCAACGGCTGCATGGACGCCCCTTGGCCCCACCGGCTCGGTTACTAATGGAGATCATCCGGGAGCAGCAAGAGTGAATTTTATACGCTTTGACCCCGCCAACAGTAATATCATGTGGACCCTTTCGCCAACGGGAGGGTTATGGAAAAGTATCGATGGCGCTCAACATTGGACCACAAATACAGATCAATTACCCATCATTGGCTGCTCGGATATCGCCATCGATCCCACCAATTCGCAGATCATGTATCTCGCCACCGGAGACGCTAATGGTACTGGTTCGCAATTAAACCTTTCCTCTATCGGCATCCTCAAATCTACAGATGGTGGAATGACATGGCCGGCGTCCAGTAATACACTCAACTGGCAACTCAGCTGGAATCGTTTTATCTACAAACTGTTGATCCATCCGACTCATCCTGATACTGTTTTCGCCGCGACCACCGCCGGAATATACTGGACCATCAATGCAGGTGCATCATGGACACAGATCCAGGCAGGCCAGTTTACCGATATAGAATTCAAGCCGGGCAACACCAATATTCTCTATGCTGTCTCAGGTATTTTTACAGGTGGTACATTTTATAAATCCACAGACGGTGGTTCAACTTTTAGCATCGTAACGGATGGACTGCCCCTATCTAATGACGTTGGACGACTGGAGATCGGCGTCACTCCTGCGGATACAAACTATGTATATGTTGTAGCTGTCAAAAAAGTAACGTACAACTTTCACGGATTCTATCGCTCAGTGGATGGTGGAGTTCATTTCACCCTTCAGGCCAACACGCCAGACATCCTCGCTGAGGGTTTGTCATCACAGGCCTGGTACAATATAGCCATGGCCGTATCTCCCATACACAAGGATACCATCCTGGTGGGCGGGACCAATATGTGGCGCAGTACCAACGGCGGAGTTACGTGGATACAGCACACCAGCAAAAACGGAGGCTTCATCCCTTATGTCCATGTAGATCATCATGCCATCATATTTCTACCTGGAACAGATTCCGTCTATTTTTCCGGCAATGATGGTGGCATTTTCAAAACATCAGACTATGGTGAAAATTGGGAGCCCGTGAATGAAGGACTTCAAATCGCCCAGATTTACAAATTTGGTGTTTCTCCCCTGGACCCCTATACCATTCTCACAGGTCATCAGGATATGGCCACCTTTATGATGGAAGATACCAACTGGACTATTTTTACACGCAATACAGGTGACGGTATGGAATGCATCTATGAACATGATAATGATTCCATTCGGTATTTGGCTTCCAATTGGGGAAGGGTCATCGTCACGTACAACAAATATCCGCTTTACAATGTAGTGTGCACCTTCACAGGAAGTGGTGCCAATGCGCAGGGCAGCTGGGTCACCCCGCTCATCATGCATCCGCAGCATGATTCAACCTTACTGATCGGCAAAGCACAGGTGTATCGCACGACGAATGGCGGACAAAGTTTTTTACAGGTAGGAAATGTATCGGGAGGCAATTCCTATGTACATGCGCTCGCCTATGCACCCTCAGACCCAAATTATATTTATGCTGCCAAGTCAAACCGATTGTTTGTATCCACAGACGGAAGCACCTTTACCAACAAAACCGGAAACCTTCCTGTGGATTCAGCGAGCATAACCTCCATCGCGGTGTGCCCTACAAACCCCGAACAAGTATGGGTCACATTTTCAGGATACAAGGTAACTGTCAAGGTTTGGTATTCACCAGATGCAGGCACCACATGGAGTAATTATTCTACAGGCTTACCCAATCTCCCTGTCAATTGCATCAACTATCAGGACGCGTCAAATGATGCGCTGTATGTCGGAACAGACATCGGCATATATTTCAGAGACCATACATATAGTTCGTGGCAATCCTACTTTACGGATTTGCCGCGAGTCGATGTGGAAGAGCTGGATATAGCATACGATATCAGCAAGGTCAGAGCTGCCACCAATGGTCGGGGCCTTTGGGAATCCAGCCTGGCAGTCTCCGTTCCAACGTTAGTAACATGGGTTGGAAATATTTCGACGGATTGGAATAATCCGGCAAACTGGAATCCAAATGCAGTGCCCACAGCCATGCAGGATGTGATCATCCCCGAAGTGATGAGCCCTAATCAGTATCCCATCGTCAATGTCACCGGTCTGTCGTGTAAAAACCTTACCCTACATCCGAATGCTTCGATGACAGTCCCGGCAGGGAAAGTGTTTAAGGCCATAGGCAACTAATACACTACCCTGTTTTCCGAACGTAAATTTTGATCCACTGGTCAGAGGACGTGCAATACATGAGGACAACCTGTCCTTTTCATTTTTAACAGCATACATTGCTTCTTAAGCCAATCTTAAGAATTACTTCAGGTGACTATAACCCAAAGGGGCGAACCTTTGCACCATAAAACTATATCGCCATGATTTCAGCAACCCATCTTCACGCCATGATTGTCCATTTTCCGATCGCCTTACTATTTGCAGGATTTCTTTCGGAAGGTATTGCGTTCATCAGCAAAAAGGAATTTTTCAAACAAGCCGCATTCTACCTCCTCGTGCTTGGAGCGCTGGGGGCCATAGCTGCGTTTTTCAGTGGCGACTATGCTGGAGAAGGCATCGAAGAAGGTCCGCTGGAAGGCCCAATGGAACTACACGAACAAGTTGCAACTATTACCCTCTGGCTTTCCATAGCCGCAGCTTCCTTTAGGGTAGTGACCACGTATTTTAAACTGATTCCCGTGTGGACAAAATGGGTGAACACCCTGATGTTTACAGCTCTCATTGGAGCCGTAAGCTATACCGGTTACCTTGGCGGGCAATTAGTCTACAGTCATGGCGCAGGCGTTCAACTGGTCATGCCGGATTTCAACACATCAGCCGAAGATGCTGACTAACAAGCCGTATCTTTGAAATCAAACGGTTTTGACCTTTGCCCATGCGTATCCTCATCGTAGAAGACGAACCCTCCATTGCCAATTTTATCAGCGATGGATTAAAAGAAGAAGGCTTTGCAGTGGATGTGGCAGACAATGGCCGAAAGGGACTGCAGTTTGCTCAGGACAACATGGACGACTATGATGTCATATTGCTGGACTGGATGCTACCTGGAATGAGCGGAATTGAAATATGCAGGGCGATACGCCAGGACAATACAACAGTACCCATTATCTTCCTGACAGCAAAAGATACCGTGGATGATGTGGTCTTTGGCCTTGAATCAGGCGCCAATGATTACATCCGAAAACCTTTTTCATTCGAAGAACTGCTTGCCCGCATCCGTGTGCTCATGCGAAGCAAAGAATATGAAACCACGGTGTTCGCTGCAGGGGATATGGAACTCAATATTGAAAAACATACCTTGACAAAACGTGGCAAACCTGTAGAGCTCACCCAAAAAGAATTTTCACTCTTAGAATTCCTGATACGAAATAAAGGCAAAGTCTGCCGGAGGACACGTATCATCGAAAAAGTGTGGGACATCCATTACGATCATGACAACTCTGTCATCGACGTATACATCAATGCTCTGCGCAAAAAACTGGACGAACCCGGCCTGCCTTCGCTGATTACCACGGTGCGGGGCGTAGGCTATAAAATTGAAAGCGGCGAATGAGCCTGAAATTTAAAAATCGGATCGCCTATTTCAATACCCTAGCCGTGGCATTGATCACGTTACTGGTTTTTATGGTCATCTATTTTGTGGTGCATACAACCGCCTTTGCTCACCTCGACAAAGATATCACCACTGAAAAAGATGAAGTTATCAACAATCTGGACTGGCATCATGACTCGATCATTATTAATAAGATGCCTGAATGGGACGAAGCAGAGCACAACAAGGTAGAGGTCAATCCCACCTTCCTTCAAATCGTAGACCTCAAAGGAAGAGTTGTATTTCATTCCACCAATCTGCTGACCGACCGCTTTCCGTACAACCCAAAGATCACTAGTGAGATTTTCTATGACGATGTACTCAGTAACCAAAAAATACGCCTTGGCCAGTTTCCCATCTATAACGACACAGGCAAAGTCATCGGACAACTCACGATAGCCATATCAAGGCAGGAATCTTATATCATATTACACAATCTTGTTTTGGTACTGCTCATGGCATTTCCATTAGTGCTGATCGTATTGTTCCTTGCTTCATCCTTCGCTGCCTCAAAAGCTATAGAACCTGTCCATCAACTCATCAAAACGGCCTCAGGTATCAGTGATTCAACCATCGGAACACGCTTAGTACTGCCTGCCCGAAAAGATGAACTCTATGACCTGACCCAGACCATCAATGACTTGCTGGCCCGAATCGAAGTCAGCCTGATGAAGCAAAAACAATTTACCAGCGATGCCTCCCATGAAATGAGGACCCCACTGGCGGCTATCCGGGGCACTCTCGAAGTTTTAATCCGCAAGCAAAGGGAACCTGAAGTATATGCTGACAAAATAGGCAGTATCATTGAGCAGGTGGACCGTCTTGACGCCTTGCTGGACCAATTGCTTAAACTGGCCCGCATGGAATCCGGAGGGACAATAGTAAATATGGAGATGATTTCACTCCTAAAGGTCATAACATCTCTGGAAGAAAAATGGAAGGCACCGTCGAAGGGTAATTCCATTTCGATTCATGTACATGTGGATGAAAAAGTGATGGTAAAAGGGGATAGCCTGTACCTGGAAATCATGCTGGATAACCTCGTGAATAATGCCATCAAATATGGCCGGAAGGATGGCCGTGTGGATCTCACCTGGAACCAGGACACCAGGTCGCTTGCCATCCGCGATGACGGGTATGGCATCCCTGATGCTCATTTACCCCATATTTTTGATCGCTTCTACCGGGTAGACGCCTCAAGAGGCTCCGCTGTTAAAGGGGCAGGGATAGGTCTGTCGATTGTCAAAAAATTGGCTGACCTGCAATCCATATCGCTCACTGCAGTGAGCAAAGAAAGCGAAGGCAGCACTTTTACAATGACTTTTCCCCGCTGATTTTCAGTCTTGTTTTTCTTAAGCAGATTTTAAGGTTTACTAAAGATGACCCAAAGGTGCCTGCCGGCATCTTTGTATCATCAATCACAGATTAAACTTTAAAATAGCTGAAATGAAAAAATTAAATCTATTGCTCGTTTTTTCTGCTCTCTTTTCATTCATGATGCTGCAATCCTGCACCAATAACAGCAAGCCACAGAATGAAATGCAGCAGCCTGTCGCTCAGGATCAAGCTACCACCAATACACCCAGCACGGAAGGAGACGAAGCAAATGAGAATGAAGGGGCTAAGGGATCAAAAGCCTTGCAGCCTAATACAAATGGGACTATAAATACTAAGGCCCTCAACTACAAAAACATGCAGGAGGCCTTTAAGGGCGAAACGACAGCAAGCGCCAAATATGCTGCCTACAGTACAAAAGCTGAACAGGAAGGACAGCATTCCATCGCCATGCTTTTCAAAGCGGCTTCAGCATCAGAAAAAATTCATGCCAACAATCACAAAGCCGTCCTCGAAGAAGCTGGACAGAGTGTTCCTGTAATTAAACCGGAATTTACTGTAAAGACAACACGTGATAACCTGAACGATGCCATCGCAGGAGAGAGCTATGAGATCTCGACCATGTATCCATCATTTATCACCACAGCCAATAGCATAGGAGATCAGTTTTCACTGGCCAGTCTCAACTATGCCTACAAAACAGAACAGAAACACAAGCCGCTCTATGAGAAAGCCCTTGCTGCTTTAGACAGTAACACGGCGAATACACTTCCCACCGTATTCTATATCTGTCCAACATGCGGAAATACCTATGAATTAACTGCACCGAAGCGTTGCGGTATTTCGATGACCAGCTCGGATAAATTTATCAGGATCTCATCCGTCAATTCATAGCAAAAACTTTGGTGTGGATTTTGGGGCTCCGGAGAGATCCGGGGTCCCTTTTTATTTTACGAACGTCCAAATTATTCCATCCTGCCAAAAGAGTAGCATGATCAGATCAACCGCTAAAAAAGTAAGTGTCATGACTTCTACGCCAGCGTAGAAAGCCATTTTCTCAGGCAACTGAAGACAGAAATGTGTGAAAAATGTAAACTTTTTTATGAAAAGTATAAATTCCCCAGGTAAAAAAACAAACATCTTTGTGTGAGGATAATCCTAAAAAGTAAAAAACCCGGGATCATGCTAAAGATTGGGAGCTCATGTAGTTTTGTGGATTTTTCCGTCTGAGGCGATACCGTTTAAACGTAATTTTCTTTTATTTCTAAATACATAAAATCAAAAATCATATGAACAAACATGGAATAATTTCATCCGTTATTGCGCCGATATTGATCCTCATTTTCAGCTTCGCTATGGGCAATGTCAATGCGCAAACCAAATCTCCTGATGCGGGATCCTGCTGTGTAATGAACAGCGGAAAAATGATGGTCATGGAGAATGGGACTTATAAACCACTCGACCACAAGATGACCATGAAAAATGGGACTACCTGCTCACCGGATGGCCAGTGTATTAAAAAGAATGGAAAGAAAGTGAAAATGAAAGAAGGCCAGTGCATGAATATGAAGGGAAAAGTAAAATCATGCAATATGAAAATGGATAATGTGAACAGCGAACTGAAGGCAACAACATATACATGTCCTATGCACGCCGAAGTAGTCTCTGACAAAGCCGGTAAGTGCCCCAAATGCAATATGGCATTAGTGAAAAAGGAATAAGCTGACCAACTCCATCGCTCGTTTTTATTCATCTGCCAGCACTATAGCTGATTGCGAACAAAGAGTTGAGAATATAATTTGTCGCTCCGCCATATTGCCAAACAGATTTTAGCAGCATGGCTTTTTTAAAGTTTGTATTTTACTTGTTTGAATGTCTCACAACTATATATAGCATTGAGAAGTTCGTTATAGCCAACAAAAACATTGGAATTCTTCTCCATAGCATATCAGTCGATATGAGTTTTTCAATTAAGTCAAGAGAAAATGCTTGATCTAATTTTATCTGAATAGGAATCTGAATGATTATAGTAGAAGCCAACGTAATCAAATTGAATAGCAATGCTAAAAAAACCATCCACCTTGGGATAGCTGTCGGCCGAAACCAAAATAAAAGTATTTGAGGAATAAAAGATAGGAAAAAGATGATGACGAAAAACGGAATGATAAGTTCACTGTCAACATGATGAAATTTGGGAAATTCCGCTTCACCTACCCAACGCCATGTTCTATAGGCCACGAGTGAGTTTACGATACCACCTCCAAATACGTAAAAGGATAGTAGAATATATATTGAAAATACTATACTAGAAACTTTGTTTTTATTATTCATTATCATTACTTGCTAAATTTCAATTTTATAAAACTGCTGGTAGCTTGCCGCTGTGTGCCTTGAATGGTAAATATAGTTCTTTAATGAAAGAATTCCCAGAGCGTGAAAGTCCCTTATATGCGGGTGTAACCAACCGAAGTATTTGTAAGTCAAATGGGGATTGGGGTGACTCATGCACTGAAGACGTCCATCGCTATAGCTATGGCCTTCAATATAACCGAGACGAGAAGGATCGGGGCAATATCAACTAGAGGTGAGCTGGAAGAGTTGGTTAAGTCTCAAGCAAAGGTTGAAATTAGCCTTCAGGAAAGCAAGTCCACCCAGTTATGATGTACGAAATCATATGCTGGATGAAAAACAGGTGGCCTGAATATTCACAGCCACACAGAAACTCACCCAAACTCCGGATTCCTCGGTAGTATCAACTGGCGGGGCCGCCTAGTCGATTAGCGGTTCGGCATTCTTTTTTGTAGTTTAATTTTTATTTTCCTAAGACTGGAGTGTCCAAAGCCAAGCGTCTCCAATTTCCTCGTCTTGCACTATTTTAGAAAACACAAAACTAATATGCTGCAAAATATTTGTCGAAGCGTTGTATTCAGGTGCTGTTTTAGCAGTAATAATGATTGTTGGAACTGTCTTTCTTGAAATGGCTATAAGTTCTTTACATTCAAAAGAAGCAATGCCTTGTCCTTCAAATTCTTTAAATGTCCAATATGCAATTTCAACTTTTTCGTCTTTGGGTGTCCTGTAAAACTACCTGTGCCAACAACTTGATTGTCTTTAAAAACAAAGTAAACTACCCAAGGCTTGATGAAGCCTATTTTTGGGTAGTATTCGTTCATTAAACCAATTAATTTTTGGCAGTCTGCCGATGAATAAACTTCACTAGTCTTGTCCTCGTTAATATGTATAATTTTTAATTCCATTTTGGCTCTCATTAATATTGACGGTGTGTCGCTCTATACTGACCACTGTGAGTGGTTGTGTTGCTGGCCGTCATTTATTTTATGTCGCCTAGGTTACCCTTTGGTGTCGTATTATTTTTAGATTTCAAAATCGTCCAAATAAGTATAGCGAACACTAAAGTCAAAACTGCGAATGATTTCTCAAATTTGGTCTTGGCGAAAATGTTACCTATAGTGTTCAGAAGAAATAGAATAAGAAAAATCCATAGTATGATGTTTATCGTTTTATTCTTAAATCGAAATGGCACATGGCCGACCTTCATTCGCAAAACAAGTCCCAAAAATAGGATTATAAGAATCGAGATGGATTCATAAATATACATTTCGGAATCATTTTGAAGTCGTCCACCCCAAGCTATGTCATAGGGAACGATCTTAGCGATTACACATAGGTGAAACAGAATGACGGCTAAAAGCAATGTCAACAAAATCTTTACTGATGGTTTATAATTCATTCGTCTCTTAAATTAGTTATTTGTCCAGATCCAGTTTATCTTTCTTAAGCGTAAACTCCAGATTTTATTTTCTTACGATCTGGCCCACTCTTTCTTTTCCATCTCGATGGCATTAATGATATTTATTCCCGCACCAATTCTTGTGGATTCGGTTTTTTGGGAGGAAGCTTCTGAAAGATAATATTTCTTTCATTTCCATGGAAATGAAAGTTTTGTTTAGAAACAAAGGAGGCTATCAGGGTAGAAGCAAAGGAGGTTAGAGGTTTAGATGTTTAAGAGATTAGAAGGTTAGGAGGTTATACGTTTCTCAGGTTGAGTTTTAAGGGGTTGATAAGGTATACACGTAAAGACTAATGCGCTTTCAGGCATTGTTATGGTTGAGTATCACTTCAGTAGCATTATTATTGTTCAGCTCCGTCAGGTACTCCCAATAGGGGGCAAAGGGGGGCGAGAGTTTGCTTAAAGCATGGATTGAATAACGAATGGCGAATACCGAATAGCTGAACGCTGACCTTGACTGAAATAGGTTGACTTTTTCTATTATACAATAAGTATCGTCATTATCATCATCACTTTTTCTTTTTTGCTACTTTTTTCTTTTTGTTAACAAGTCTGATTTTGTGGATAAGTCATCATTCCACTTGAAAACCACCATTTTAGGACGGGCACTCTTGGGCATGTTTTCCACATAATTTTTATAGCTAACCGGAGTCATCATGTTGAGACTC
>Ga0163147_10000943_pt1 | contig 45390 bp, 33 predicted proteins | sample OliLakLV19MP6G1_FD_148597 | JGI IMG/M metagenome (GOLD analysis project Ga0163147, IMG submission 148597) | Freshwater microbial mat bacterial communities from Lake Vanda, McMurdo Dry Valleys, Antarctica- Oligotrophic Lake LV.19.MP6.G1 | ecosystem: Environmental > Aquatic > Freshwater > Lake >... | reverse complement strand
AGTTTTAAATTTCTCATTGTTGTCTTTAAATTACCAAGCACTCATTTATCTACGCAAACTCAATAAATGTCATAAATATATTTAAGTAAAAATTAATTCTTAAATTTATTTATCTCAAAAGCTTTTCATTTTATAATTTTTATTATTGTATACAATTTAAAAAATAAATTCTTATTTAACAAGTTCTTTTTTCTTCCAAAAAAAAGGGAATAAACTTTCGTTTATTCCCTTTTTTAATTTGTATTTATACAGAAATTTCAAATTAATCTACGTTGTAGTCTCTTTGTTCGTTTCTTTCTGGTCTTTCTTCAGAGCGTTCAGGACGGTCGTTTCCTCTATTATCTCTGCGATCTCTGTCGCCACCGCCACTTGGTCTGCGGTCTCTATCTCTTCCGCCGCCGCCATCACGTCCATATCTATCGTTACTACGAGGTGGTGGTTTTGGTCTGCTTTTTTCTGCTTCTTGTATTTCTTCAAAAGAAACATTATTTAGCACAGCTTTTCTGCTCAATCTGTATTTACCATCACGAGTGATTTCAATTAGCATAGCTTCAAAAGTTTCACCTGGTTTGAATAACTCATCAAGGTTTTCAACTCTTTCGTTTGCTAATGCAGAAATATGAACCAACCCAGTTTGTTTAGGCATAAATTCTACTAAAGCACCAAGACCTTCTCTTAGCTCTTTAATTTTACAAGTGTAAATCTCACCTGCAATTGGTTTGCGAGTTAATTGTTCAATCATCAACTTAGCTGCATCAGATGATGCTTGTGAAGTTGCAGCAACTGTTACTGTTCCATCGTCAGCTATATTGATTTCTGCACCAGTTTCTCTCACTATACCACGAATTGTTTCGCCACCAGTACCAATTACAGCACCAATAGTATCTATTGGAATTTTTATATATTCAAAACGTGGAGCAAATTCAGACATTTCAGTTTTAGGAGCAGGAAGCAATTCATCCATAATTCCTAAAATGTGTAATCTGCCAGCTTTTGCTTGATGTAATGCTTTAGTAAGGATTTCCATAGAAAGTCCTTCGATTTTAATATCCATTTGGCAAGCTGTGATTCCATCTTTAGAACCAGCAACTTTGAAATCCATATCGCCTAAGAAATCTTCATCTCCAAGAATATCCGAAAGAATTGCTACTCTGTCGTCTTCGCTAATTAAACCCATTGCAATACCAGCAATTGATTTTTTAAGTGGCACACCTGCATCAAATAAAGCCAAACTACCAGCACAAACTGTTGCCATTGAAGACGAACCGTTTGATTCCAAGATGTCCGATACTATACGTACAGTGTAGCCAAAATCTTCTTGCGAAGGCATTACTTTTTTTAAAGCTCTTTCAGCCAAATTTCCGTGCCCTACTTCTCTTCTTCCTACCATACCAAAACGCCCAACTTCACCAACTGAATATGGTGGGAAGTTATAATGCAATAAGAATCTGTTTGTGTGGTTAGGTAAAAGACCATCAATTATTTGCTCATCTTTCGATGTACCCAAAGTAACTGTTGTTAAAGATTGAGTTTCTCCACGAGTGAAAAGTGCCGAACCGTGAGTACGAGGCAAATATTTCACTTCGCAAGCAATTGGGCGGATATCAGTAGTTGTTCTGCCGTCCAATCGTTTGTTAGAATCTAAAATCATAGCTCTCATAACTTTTTTCTCAAGTTTAGAGAAAGCTTGATTTGCTAATTTTTCTATTTTCAATGAATAAACTTCGTGTTCTCCAAATGCAGCTTTAGCTACTTCTATAGCTTTATCACGTAATTCATTGCGTTTTGATCCACGTTCAGCCTTTGTAGTAACTGAGTAAACATATTCTTTCAAATCAGCAGCGATTGCCGAATCAATAGTTGTTACTATTTCTTCTGGAATAGATTTATCATTTACTTCTCTTTTTGGAGAATTCACTAGAGCGTGCAATTGCATTTGCAATGCATTCAGTTCACGAATTCTATCGTGTCCGAAAAGCAATGCATCAACAAATTCTTCTTCGCTGATTTCATTGCTTTCGCCTTCCACCATCATAATAGATTTATCAGAACCAGCAATTGTTATATCCAAAGAACATTCTTTCAATTGTTCAGGTGATGGATTTGCAATATATTTACCATCTAATTTTCCAACTCTTACCTCAGAGATTGGTCCATTGAATGGAATATCAGAAATCAATAATGCAGCAGAAGCACCGAAACAAGCTAAATTCTCTGGATCTACATCTGGTTCAGCCGAAAAAACTTGAGCAATAACTTGAGTTTCATATTGCCAGTGTTTAGGGAAAAGAGGACGTAAAGGTCTATCAATCAAACGAGAAGCAAGTACTTCTTTATCTGTTGGCTTGCCTTCTCTACGGAAAAATCCACCAGGGATTTTACCAGCAGAAGCCATTTTCTCACGATATTCTACTTGCAAAGGCAAGAAGTCAATATCAAGTTTTTCTGTTTGAGCAGCCGTAGCCACTACTAAAAGCATTGTATCTCCACAACGCACTGTTACAGAGCCGTTAGCAAATTTTGCTAACTTACCAGTTTCAAGAGAAACTTCTTTCCCATCGAACTGCATGGATACTTTATGTACCGCCATAGTATTTATACCAATTAATTAATAAAACATTAAACAATTGCTTTTTTCTTTGTCGGTTTTGAGCGAAATTAAGGGCTAAACTCTCTTAGCACTTAATTTCGACCAAAAACCGCAATCGCAATTATTTTGTGTGTAAAATAAAAAAAAACGGCATCAAAAGTGCCGTTTTTTTAATCTTCTTTTTAACATCTATTTTATTTGCGAACAAATAGATTATTTTCTTAAAGACAAAGCACTAATGATAGCTCTGTATCTAACGATTTCATTTTTAGCTAAGTAATCCAACATCTTACGGCGTTTGGCTACCATTGCTATTAAACCACGACGTGTGTGGTTATCTTTTTTATGCACCAACAAATGTTGAGATAAATCTAAAATTTTTGCTGTCAAAACTGCAACTTGAACTTCTGGTTTACCTGAATCTTGAGGGTTTGAACCGTGAGTCGCTACTAATTCTGCAATTGTTTCTTTGCTAACCATTTAAAGTTTTCCTGATTTTCAATTATTATAGAAAACAAATATACGAAAATATATTTATTTTTCAAAAATTTCTTTGCAATTCCAAAGCGATTTCTTTGTCTTTTTCTATTTGTTCTATTAGTTCAGCAGCCGAGCTAAATTTCTTTTCGTTTCTTAAGAACTTATGAAAGCTAACGAATAGACTTTTCCCATATAAATCTTGGTCAAAATCCAAGAAATGTACTTCTAAAGTAGTATGCAAATCATTTGTGAATGTAGGTCGAATTCCAATATTTGCCATTCCAAATACTTTTTTACCATCTATTTGCGATGAAACAAAGTAAACACCATTGCCCGGCATTAGCTTATGTTTGTCTGGAGGTACTATATTTGCAGTTGGAAATCCTATAGTTTTTCCACGACCTTCGCCTTGCACCACATTGCCTTCTATAAAGTAATCATAGCCAAGCATTTCATTTGCGATTTCTACTTTGCTTTCCTGAAGTGCTGCCCTAATCTTTGTAGAAGAAATTGCTATCTCTCCTTCTATTAGTGCATCTATTCTTTCCACTTCAAAATTTAATTCAGTACTAAGTTTATCAAGCAAATCAGAATCGCCACCTCGGTTTTTACCAAACATGTGGTCATAGCCAATTAGTATTTTCTTCAATCCAATTTTTTTACAAAGGTAATCTTCAATAAAAACCTCAGCGGGTGTTTGTGAAAATTCATAAGAAAAAGTAATAATCAAAACATTGGGCAGACCAACATTGCGAAGAGTGTTCACTCTTTCATTAATATTAGTCAAAAGGCGAACTGGAGGTCTGCCTTCTTTCTGCAAAGTGATTTGCGGGTGTGGATCGAATGTGATAAGTATTGGACGTAAATTTTCTTTTTCAGCAATTTCTAGCAATTGACTAATCACTTTCCTATGTCCTTTGTGAACACCATCGAATGTGCCAAGAGTAACAATAGTATTTGGATTAAATTCTATTTCTTCGAAATCACGAAAAAGTTTCATATTCTTTTCAATTTTAAATGCTCGTTGTCTTTTCTCATTTGGTGGAATACCTTGCCCGAAATTGCATCAGTCAAATCGAAATCCATAACTCTAGTGCGAATCAAATTCGACATGTATCCACCAACACCAAGTCTTTCACCAATATCATTGCATAGCGAACGTATGTATGTGCCTTTAGAGCAAGTTACTTCAAACACTACATAAGGTAAATCTATTACATTTATTTTAATATTTGTGATATTAATTTCACGGGCTTTTAGCACCACTTCTTCATTTCGGCGAGCTAATTCATAGGAGCGAACTCCGTTTACTTTTTTTGCAGAAAAAATCGGGGGCACCTGCATTTGTACACCTGAAAATGAAGCTATAGCTGTTTGAATTTCTTCTTCGGTCAAATGAGAAATATCAATTAGGTTTTCTTCATCGCTTTCCATATCGAAAGTTTTGGTAGTATTGCCTAATTTCAAAGTTGCAAGATAAGTTTTATCGGAAGAAGAATATGATTCTAATTGCTTAGTCGCTTTACCTAAAGCTATTACCAAAAGTCCAGTTGCAAGTGGATCTAAAGTGCCGCCATGTCCAACTTTTTTTATTTGAGTAGCACCACGTACTTTTGCTACAGCATCGAATGATGACCAGCCAACTGGTTTATCAACCAATATCAATACACCTTCAGTGAAAGCTTTCTCACGAATTTCTTCAATAGTGTAATTTGTCTTGTTAGTAATAATCATTTGGGGAATTATGCAGTAGTTTGGTCTAACTTACTTTTATCAATGAGTTTTTGGATGTGCTCCATTTGGTCGAGTGCGTCGTCCACGTAGAATTTCAAATCTGGTATATAGCGAAGTTCTGCGTTACGTTTCAAAGCTCCTTTCACTCTATGTATATTCAATTCCAGTATTGGAATAAGCTCAAGAGGTCTGAGCTTATTTCCAAGTACACTGAAAAATATTTTTGCATTTTGCAAATCGGGAGAAACCATAACATTTGTTACAGTAACTAATCCAGCAGAATATTCTTTACCAATTTCATCAAATACCGATGAAAGTGCTCTTTTAATAACCGAAGCTACTTTTTCTGTACGTATTGACATTTTTATTTCTTAATAGTACGTTTAGTTTCAACAGTTTTGTAGCATTCTATTATGTCGCCAATAATTATATCATTGAAACCATCAAGTAAAATACCGCATTCATAAGATTCATTAACTGTCTTTGCGTCATCTTTCTCACGTTTCAATTGCTTGATTGAGCCAGAATAAATTTCTAAACCATCTCGCATCACTTTCACTTTGTCATTTCTATTGATTTTACCAGTCAACACATAGCAACCAGCAATTGTTCCAATTTTAGAAATTTTATATAAAGCTCTGATTTCAACAGTACCAGTTACAACTTGGCTAAGTACAGGTCTTAACATACCTTCCACTGCCAATTGAATATCGTTGATACAGTCGTAGATAATTTCGTATTCTCTAATTTCTACATCTTCATCGTCAGCTAAGCGTTTTGCTTTTTGCGATGGCGAGGTATGAAAACCAACTACAATAGCTCCTGAAGCTTTTGCAAGCATTACATCCGATTCAGAAATCTCTCCAACACCTTTATGCAAGATATTGATACGAACTTCATCATGACTTAATTTCTGCAATGAATCTGTCAATGCTTCCAATGAACCAGAAACGTCTGCTTTCAAAATTACATACAAATCTTTCACACCACCAAGCTTAATTTGCTCAGAAATCTGATCAAGAGTAATATGGCGAACTTGTCTAAATTCCTGTTCACGTTTCAATTGTTTTCTTTCGTTGGCTATACGTCTTGCTTCCGAATCTGTATTGACTACCACAAAACTATCGCCTGCACTTGGCACAATATCGAAACCAATAACTCTAACTGGATGCGAAGGAGTTGTGATTTCTACTTTATTACTACGCTCATCAAACATAGCACGAACTCTACCAAATGAAGTTCCAGCCACGAAATTATCGCCAACTTTCAAACTTCCTTTCTGAACTACTACTGTAGTAACAGCACCAAGACCTTTGTCCATGTGTGCTTCTATTACAGTTCCACGAGCGTTTCTATCTGGATTAGCTTTAAGCTCTTTAAGCTCAGCTTCCAACAAAATAGCGTCTAATAATTTATCAATGTTCTGACCAAACTTAGCTGAAATTTCAACACTTTGATTTTTACCACCCCACTCTTCTACAAGAACATCGTGGTCAGCAAGTTGTTGTTTAATTCTATCTGGTTTAGAATCTGGCTTATCCATTTTATTGATTGCAACAATAATTGGAACACCAGCCGCTTTTGAGTGACTAATTGCTTCTATTGTTTGAGGCATCACGCTATCATCTGCTGCTACTACTAACACAACAATATCAGTAACTTGAGCACCACGGGCACGCATAGCTGTAAAAGCTTCGTGACCTGGAGTATCTAAGAAAGTGATTTGTTTGCCACCATTATCGACCATATAAGCACCAATGTGCTGAGTGATACCACCTGATTCGCCTGCTACCACTGTAGTTTTACGAATAAAGTCTAACAATGATGTTTTGCCATGATCCACGTGACCCATAATAGTTACTATTGGAGGTCTTGGCAACAATGATTCTTCATCGTCCACTTCATCTTCTATCACCTGAGATTCTTTCTCATCTAAGAAGTCAACTTCGAAGCCGTAATCACTTGCTATAAGTGTGATTGTATCTTTGTCCAATCGCTGATTAATCGTAACCATCAGCCCAAGTTGCATACATTTGATGATGATTTCATTAGGGTTAATGTTCATCAAGCCAGCCAAATCGCTAGTTGTTACAAATTCTGCCAACTCTAATTGGAATGCCGCTTTGTCTTTTTCAGCTTGTAATTTTTCTTCTTTCTCTTCTCTTTCTTGTTTTTTCTTTTGACGAATTTTAGCTCTGAAACTTCCAGCACTAGTATCGTCCATTCCAGAAAGAGTTTGTTTAATAGCTCTATTCACATCCACTTCAGAGATTTGCTCTCTAACCGAACGTTTTTTCTTTTTCTTGCCTAAACCAATTCTATCGTTCAATGAACCAATTTTCAAAGGACCATCTGGTTTGTTGCCACCACCAGGTCCACGGTTTGGTCCTCCGAATTTATTACCAGTACTTGGTCTATCAGCAGGTAAATTGATTTTACCAACAATAGTTAAGCCCTTAAGATTATTTCTATCTTGACCAACACCAACTTCAACAATGTTCATCCTTTTGCGTTTACCAGGAGCCGCATTCGGATCTCTTGGTGCATTATTAGGAGCATTATTATCACGATTTTGAGGAGGACGATTATCTCTACCTTGGTAAGGAGCTCTTTCCCCTGGTCTTGGTGGTCTATTATCTCTATTTTGATAATTAGGTCTGTCGCCACTTCCAGCTGGTCTGTCGCCTTGAGGCCTTGGTGGTCTGTTATCTCTATTTGCGTTGTTGTCACGATTAAAACCACCCTCTCTTGGAGCTTGTGGTCTTCCATCTCTTGACTGATAATTTCCACCAGCTGGTCTGTCGCCTTGCGGTCTGTCGCCCTGTGGCCTTGGTGGTCTGTTATCTCTATTTGCGTTGTTATCACGATTAAAACCACCCTCTCTTGGAGCTTGTGGTCTTCCATCTCTTGACTGATAATTTCCACCAGCTGGTCTGTCGCCTTGCGGTCTGTCGCCTTGCGGTCTGTCACCTTGCGGTCTGTCACCTTGCGGTCTGTCACCTTGCGGCCTTGGCGGTCTGTTATCTCTATTTGCGTTGTTGTCACGATTAAAACCACCCTCTCTTGGAGCTTGTGGCCTTCCATCTCTATTTCTATCGTTTGGTCTGCTACCCTGATAACCTCTTTGTGGAGTGTTATAAGTATTAAACTTAGATAAATCTACTTTGTCGCCAACTTTATGTTGAGATTCAGAAGAGATAGGTTGAATAACGTCATAATCTGGTTTATTGCTAATTTTAGTGATTGGTTGTTCTTCAATCTTAGCAGCAACTTCAATTTTTTCAGCTTTCACTTCTGCAACTGGCTCTTTTGCCAATTCAACTTTTGCTGGCTGCTTCACTTCGGCAACTGGTGCAGAGGCAGTAGCCACTGGTACTGCTGTTTCTATAGATTTAGCTTTAGTAACCTTTTTTGCTTTAGGTTTTTCTTCTAAATCAATTTTAACTTCAGTTGTTTTCTCTGCTACTTTTGTTTCTGCTTTTGGCTGCTCTTTTTTAACAGGTGCAGGTTTTTCAACAGGCGGCGCCACAAATACAGGAGTTTCCAATCTTTCAACTGGAGCAACTGCAACGGGAGCAGGAGCTTCCACTTTTGCTATTGGAGCTTGAGCAGCAGTAGCTGGCTCATAATAATCTTGATCGTAATCAGACTCATCAGAATTGATTGCTTTCTTAAAGTCTTTATGCTTCTGAAGTTTATTTCTTTGTGCTTCAGCTGTTTTTTTCTCTTTTTTAAACTTATCGTAAACAGCATCAACCATATCGCCAGATAGTTTCGCAAGTGGTTTGTTGTCTATGGCAAACCCCTTCCCGTGTAAGTATTCTACGATTGAATCCTTACTAATATTGATTTCTGCTGCTAGCTTAAAGAGTTTAATATCTGCCATAAATTGTGCTAAACTTTCTTAAAATTTAAATAAAGAGAAAAATAAAAATTACACTTCCATATTCTTGATTTTATCAACCAAGTATGGATTTTCTTGTTCGTCGAATTCAATTAAAATGATTTGTCTCAATTCAATAATTGTTTCTTTCGACATACCTTCCAATTTGAGCAATTCAAGTGGGTCTGTTTCTAGGAATTCCCTAGCTGTAGTTATACTAATAGCAGCAAGTTTAGACAATAAATCTTCTCCAAGCTCATTAATAAATTCATTAAGTTCAATATCTTCGCCACCTTCTTTCACTAGAGTCAAAGAGAATCCAGTTAATTTAGAAGCCAAACGAACATTCTGCCCATTTCTTCCAATTGCCAACGACACTTGGTCATCTGGCACAGTAACAGTTGCAGTTCTTGTTTCAAAAGAAATTTGAATATCTTTCACTTTCGCAGGAGACAACGCTTTTTTGATAAATTCCTCGTGGTCATCTGAAAACTCAATCAAATCAATATTTTCATTGTTCAACTCACGTACGATTGAATGGATACGAATACCTTTCATACCAACGCAAGCTCCAACTGGATCCACTCTGTCGTCCAAAGAAGAAACTGCTACTTTAGATCTTTCGCCTGGATCTCTTGCGATTGAGCGTATTTGAATAATTCCGTCATAAATCTCAGGAATTTCAATCTCAAACAATCTAGCCAAGAATTCATCGGAAGCACGTGAAAGAAGAACTTCTGGCTGACCGCCTGCTCCATTTCTTCGTACATCTTTAATAATGGCTCTAATTACTTGACCTTTTTTATACTTAAATGGCTCATTAGGGATTTGTTCATCTCTATGAAGCGACATTTCAGTTTTATTATACATCACAATAACATCATTTCGGCGTACCATATGGACTTCCCCAACTATGATTTCCCCGATTTTAGAATAATATTCGTTAAAGATGTTATCTTTTTCAATTTCTCTAATTCTTTGATTCAAATTTTGCGAAGCCAAAGAAACTAATCTTCGACCAAAACTATCAGCGATATTATCTAAAGTTATTTCTTCAATAAATTCATTGCCAAGTTCGTACTCGCCTTCTTCGCTATACTTTAGAACTTCTACTAAAGATATTTCCAACATAGGGTCTTCAACTGTTTCCACGATTGTACGAGTAAGGTATATCTCAATATCGCCTTTATCCATATTCAAGATAATATCGAATTGAGATTCAGCACCATACTTTTTTCTAACAATCATAGCAAGAGTGTCTTCCATTACGCCTTGCAATATGTCTTTATCTATATTCTTATTCTTTGCCATATCGGCAAACGATTCGATAATTAATTTCTTATCTACTTGATGTTTATTGACTTTGCGTCTTGCCATCTTATTGCTTTACAAAGTATTTTTATAAAAAAAGGGCTTTTAGCCCATTTGATTGATTACAAATTTACAATATTTATCTGTAAAATCATAGTTTTTAAAGAAAACTTCTAATAAAATTCAATTATATACTTCTTTTGAGTGAAATATTTGCCCAATTACTAGTAATTTTGTTCTCAAATATAATTACACAAAATCATAAAATCGGAATATTTATGGCGTTTCAAGGTTTAGACTACTACAATTTAGATGAATTATATAACGAAGACGAGATATTGCTCAGAAATACTGTGCGTGAATTCGTTGATGCTGAGGTAATGCCTGTCATCGAAGAAAACTATCAAGCTGGCACATTTCCCGAAGGATTAGCTAAAAAAATGGCTGATTTGGGTATGTTTGGTATTAAAGTTTCCGAAAAATACGGTGGCTCTGGTGCAAACTTCACCACTTATGGTTTGGCTATGCAAGAATTAGAGCGTGGCGATTCTGCCGTGCGTTCTTTTGCTTCTGTTCAAAATTCACTTGTTATGTTTCCAATTGAAACTTATGCAACTGAAGAAATGAAAACCAAATGGCTTCCAAAACTTTGCACTGGCGAAGCTATTGGTTGCTTTGGACTAACTGAACCAGATCACGGCTCAAACCCAAATGGAATGCTTACCAATGCTAAGAAAATTGATGGCGGCTATCTATTGAATGGTGCTAAAATGTGGATTACAAATGGTACTGTTGCAGATGTTGCAGTTGTTTGGGGTAAGCTCGATGGAAAAATTACTGGCTTCCTTGTTGAAAAAGGAATGAAAGGATTTTCAGCTCCAGAAATGAAAGGTAAACATTCGCTTAGAGCTTCAGTTACTTCTGAATTAATTTTTCAAGATGTTGTAATCCCTGATGCTAATAGGTTAGATGTTAACGGATTGCGTGGACCATTGTCTTGTTTAACTCAAGCTCGTTTTGGTATTTCTTATGGAGTGCTTGGCTCTGCAATGCAAGTTTATGAATCTTCACTAAATTACTCTAAATCTCGTATTCAATTCGGCAAACCAATAGCTGGATTTCAATTAGTTCAGCAAAAACTTGTTTGGATGTTAAATGAGATTACTAAAGGTCAAATGCTCATGTGGAGATTAGGTAGAATGATGGACAACCACACTTCACGCAACGAACAAGTTTCTTTGGCAAAACGCAATAATGTGCAAATGGCTCTCGAATGTGCTAGAGTTGCCCGCGACATACACGGAGCAAATGGTATTTTAGGTGAATATCCAATTATGCGTCATTCGGCAAATTTAGAAAGTGTGAATACTTACGAAGGTACACACGATATTCATACTTTAATTTTAGGTCAAGATATTACTGGCTTAAACGCATTTTTATAAAACTAGGAAAAGTAAATTAAATGGAAATTCTAATTATAATAGCAATTGTAATTGCCACATTCTTTTTTATGGAATTTATGGCGTGGTTCACCCATAAATTTGTGATGCACGGTTTTCTTTGGAATTTACATTTCGACCACCATAATAAGCAACCTGGCTTTTTTGAAAAGAATGATACATTCTTTTTAGTATTTGCAGTGCCAAGCTCATTGAGTATATTTTTTGGAGCAAATTACCATATAAATAACTTGTGGGCTTTTGGCTTAGGTATTATGCTTTATGGATTAGCTTATTTTCTAGTTCACGAAGTATTGATTCACCGCAGATTCCCTAAAATCAGGAAAGCTCTATTCGATAATATCAATAAAGATTATTTGAATATATTAATGTATGCCCACAAAATGCACCATAAGCACACAGGAAAAGAAGAAGGCGAATCGTTCGGAATGTTGGTAGTTAATAAAATTTACTATCAAGAATACCGCAAAAGAAAAGAATTAAAAGAAAGTAGGGCTTAAGTAATGTTTGGCAAATGGACGTATTTATTGCTTATGCTGGCTTCAATATCAGTGCCATTTGCATATAGCTTCGAAAAAAGAATTCACTTCATTGGTAATATTAAAGCATTTTTAATATCCAATGTAATTACATTTGTTTTTTTCGTAATTTGGGATGTCTATTTCACAAGTATAGGTGTTTGGAGCTTCAATCCAGCATACCATTTGAATATATTATTCTTCAAGTTACCACTAGAAGAGCTAATGTTTTTTGTGTTAATCCCCTATTGCTGCATATTTGTTTACGAAAATATCAACTACTTCATCCCACAGAAGAAAGAGAGGATTGAAAGCAAATATTTAGTTTACATTGGCAGTTTAATAATTATAGTGGCAGCAATATTTATAAAGCCACTTTATCCGAAATTCACTTTCGTAATCTTAGGCATAATACTAAACTTATACCACTACCTGAAAATGAGAAATATATACAATATTTTCATTAGCTATTTATTCTGCCTAATCCCTTTCTTTATAGTGAACGGAATATTAACTTCATTACCAGTAGTCTTGTACAATAATGCAGAGAATTTCGGCATTCGTCTTTGGACTATACCAGTAGAAGATGCATTCTACGGATTTGCAATGTACCTCATTAACCTTATTGGTTACGAAAAACTTAAAACCAAATAATCCGCAACTTACTCCACTTGCAATAATTTATAAAATTGAAGTTGAAATGTGGTCATTATTTAGATATTTCACTTTAATCTTAAAAACAAAAAGTAGCACGAATTTCTAGGAAAAACATTTTTTTTCAATTTTTACCATTCACGGTAACAAACAAAGCAATATTTTGTTATTATGTTTGGTCATTATTGTTTGAACTATACTTTTACAATTAACAATTAACAATTAAAATTATGAAAAAATCTACAGCCATTACAAACTTAAAACTAAAAACAAAATTTAGTTTTGTAATAATAGCAATCGTATTTGCTATGTGTTCACATATTGGGTATTCCCAAACACCAGAATTATTTGCAGACAAAGTATTGCTTAACAACATTTCGGTTCCTTGGGGCTTTACATTTATAAACAGCAACGAAGTCCTGTTTACAGAAAAGCAGGGGAAAGTGTTTCGATATGTTATCTCTACAAATACTCTTACTGAAATAACAGGACTACCTGCTATTGCTCAGAATGGGCAAGGAGGACTATTGGACATTGCCTTACATCCCAATTTTAGTAGCAACAGCTTTGTTTATATTACCTATGCAGTATCGGCAACAGGTGGACAAACAACTGCATTAGGAAGAGGCAAGCTTGTAGGTAACCAACTTCAAAATTTTACAGAATTATTCAGGGCATTGCCAATACTTAATTCTGGCTCCCATTTTGGCAGCCGTATAGTTTTTGATAGAAATAATCTCATTTATATGTCTGTTGGCGATCGTGGTTCACAAGATAATGCTCAAAACAGGAATAACCATTTGGGTAAAGTTCTACGTTTCAATGATGATGGAACTGTGCCTTCAAGCAATCCATTAGTTGGTGTTCCAAATACAAAACCTGAGATATTCAGTTGGGGTAACCGAAATATTCAAGGTATGGATATGAACCCAGCAACAGGTGAAATATATGCACACGAACATGGGCCTAGAGGTGGCGACGAACTTAATTTAATTAAACCAAATACAAATTATGGTTGGCCTAAAGTTACTTTTGGTATCAACTACGATGGAAGTCCTATCACTCCCGATACTACTCTTCCAGGAATGGAACTACCTCTTACTTATTGGGTGCCATCAATTGCACCAAGTGGAATGACTTTTATTAAGAATGGACAACCAAATAATGAATCTGATATTTTACTTGGAGCTTTAGCTGGTACTCATATTCATTGGCTAAAGATGAAAGATAATAAAAGGGTATCTTCAACAAGAAGTTTGAATGGTTATGCTCGTTTTCGTGATGTTAGACAAGCACCTGATGGCAAATTATATGCTATGACCGAAACTCCAAACCGTTTCATTTTATTGCGTTCAAGTGTACCTATTATTAATCCTTTAGAATCAGTTTTAACAATATCTTCAAAAACTATTTCAATGCAATATGCTGCAAATAGTTCGAGTAGTTTTAATATTAATTCAAATACAAGTTGGACTTTCACTAATATTCCAACTTGGCTGCAATTAAATACAACAATTGGCTCTGGCACAATGACGATATTGCTTACAGCAGAGGCAAACAATAGTTTGAATACAAGAAAAGCTGATTTAGTAGTGACTGGCGAAAAAGTAAATTCACAAACTATTAGCGTAACTCAAAGAGGAAAAGAAATCGTTGATATTATTGATTTAGAAGCATTCCAAATTCTTTCTCCATTCAATATGGATACAGTTTTAGTTTCCAACGAATATCCATTGAGTTTTGTAATTAAGAATAACAGCACAATTCCAGTAGGCAATATTCAAACTATTTTAGAAGTTTTTAATTGCTCTAAATCAACTCCTGAATTTAATTATGAATTGAAAATAGATACAATTGGAATCGGCAGCAATAACAGTAGAACAATTTCAATGGGAAAAGTTTCTTTTCCAAGCTCTGCACTTTATAAAGCAGTTCTAAATGTTAAAAGCAGTTTAGACTCAAACCTTAGCAACAACACAATTACTTCGAAATGTATTTATGCAGCATTAACTTCATCAATTTCAACTCAAACAGATATTAATGTTTCAATCTATCCTAACCCTTCGAATGGAGATATTACTGTTTCGAGTGATGAACAAATTGATAACATTAGAATTACAGATAAGCTAGGCAGAATAGTTTTTGAAGCAAATTATCATACCAAGAACATTAATCTGAAAGAGCTTAACTCTGGTATTTACTTAATAACCATAACCAGTGGCGGAATTTCAAAAACAAATAAATTAGTAATTAATGGGAATTAATTGCCCAAAACATAATGTAAAGACAAGTCATTGACTTGTCTTTTTTTTGCCAAAATTGAGATTTTATAAATGACAGACTAAGTTTAACTGAAATCTAAAACTGACTTAATCTTCACAGAAATATGACTTTTAAGTGTCATAATAATCGAAGTGGTAATGACATAACTTCTTTCCTGTATTGTGTAATGCTTTCTTTAAACATTTGATTTACTTTTGTATTATAATTTTTTAACAAGTAATTCAAATCAAACAAAATATGAAAGATGCAATAAATCAACACGTAGAAAAATTAGTTGAGATGGTTAAAGATGTTCGTATTTGTATGCTCATCACCAACGAAAAAAATGCTGAAAATTTATCGGGCAGACCGATGGGTATCAATAAAATTGATGACGATGGAACTATGTGGTTCTTCACAAAAGCATCATCCAATATAGTTGAAGATATAGAAGAAAGTAGAAAAGTATCAATAGCAATTACTAATGAAAGTAGTCAAAATTATTTAATGATACACGGCACTGCAACATTAGTAAATGACAAAAATAAAATGAAAGAGCTTTGGAGTACCATTATGAAAGTATGGTTCCCACTTGGTTTGGACGACCCTGATATGACACTGATAAAAGTTGTGCCAAACGAAGTAAACTATTGGGACAGCAGTTCAAGCAAAATGGTAGTTCTTTTTAAAATGCTAAAAGCAATTGTTACGGGAAAAGAATATACAGAAGGCGAACACGGTAAAATAAATTTGTAATCGACAACTAATCTTAATAGAGTAAATTATGAAAATATTAATGATATTAACATCACACAGTGAACTTGGAAATACAGGAAAAAAAACTGGTTTTTGGGTGGAAGAATTTGCAACACCTTACTACAAAATGAAAGATGCAGGAGTTGCCATCACAATTGCTTCACCAAAAGGCGGACAACCTCCCATTGATCCTTTAAGCACAGAACCAGCAAATCAAACAGAAGCTACACATCGTTTTGACAAAGATGAAAAGTTAAAAGAATTATTAGCACACACAAAAAGGCTGTCAGAATTATCGGTAGATGATTTTGATGCGGTTTTCTATCCTGGTGGACATGGTCCTTTATGGGATTTGACAAATGATAAAAACTCAATCAAATTAATTGAAGATTTCTATAACAAACAAAAACCAATTGCATTTGTATGTCATGCTCCAGCTGCTTTACTCAAAGTGAAAGCCGAAAATGGTCAACCACTTATAAAAGGAAAAAAAATTACTAGCTTTTCAAATACCGAAGAAGAAGCTGCAGGATTAACCAAAGTAGTTCCTTTTTTATTAGAAGATGAGTTGAAAAAACTGGGTGCTCATTACAGCAAAGGAGCCAACTGGAGTGCATACACACAACAAGATGGCTTATTAATTTCAGGTCAAAATCCAGCATCGTCTGAAGAAGTTGCTAAATTACTTTTGAAAGTTCTTGCTGGATAAAAAGAAAGTCACCTTTCATAATAATTATAAAATAGGAAGAAGTGATAGAGAACAACTTGCATTACTACTCTGACAACTAAAAACAAACAAAACTAATTAATTCAATTCATTAACTAACAAAAATTTCAAAATGGAAAATTCCAAAAAAAAAGAAGACGTAATTACCAAAGCAATTGAAAAGCAAACTGTCAAATTGCCATCCGATACTTTTTTATTTGCAGCTATTGGTGCCGCTGCAGTATCATTAGGATTTAAACTAATGAAGAACGATAGAAATGCATCGTTTGTAGGACAGTGGGTAGCACCAATTTTACTAATGGGTGTTTACAATAAATTGGTAAAGCAAGAGGAAAGCAAATAATATTTCTAACTGAGAGTAAATAATATGTCAGATTGGCATAACGGGTATCATGAACACTGTGGTTTTCCAATCTTCTCACAGTGACCAACGAAATGGTAGGCGAGCGTGTAACCGTTTATTTTTTACTTCCACTTAGAAAATTTATTTCAAGTTATAAATACTGAAATTAAATTGTAGTCAGTAAGTTTAGATAAGAGATTTTTTCTCTCCTAAATAAATTTAAAATTTACATAAAGGGAATTCAAATTAATTTCAATTCCCTTTTTGGTTTTTTAATATAAATACTTTAAAAGCAATTACTTTAAAAGTAATTACTTTACAAAAATAAAATCATCGCAATGGAAAATCAAACAATATTATCAACAGCAAAAACAAATAGAGTTCCTAAACTCATTTTTAGTATAATTCTTCCGCTACTTGTGGGTGGTGTTACTGCTTATTTGACAAGAGATGAAATTAAAGGCGAATGGGCTACATCATTAGCAAAAGCATCATATAATCCACCAAGTTATTTATTTGGACCTGTTTGGACACTGTTGTATATTCTTATGGGAGTTTCTATGTTTTTAATTTGGAACACACCAAAAACAGAACTTCGACAAAAAGCACTTATGATTTTTGGCATTCAATTGTTCTTCAATTTTTGGTGGAGCATAATTTTTTTCATCTTTCATCAAATATTATTATCAGTAGTTGATATATTTTTGATTTGGAGTTTAATTATTTATATGATTATTGTTTTCAAAAAGATTAATCCAGTTGCAGCGTATTTACAAATTCCTTACTTGCTTTGGGTGACCTTTGCCACTTTGGTTAATATTCCTATTTGGTATTTGAATAGATAACAAAGTAGAAATAAGGTAAACATCAATATCACCAACACAATAATATGACCAACACAATAAAAAAGAAAGTAATAGTTATAGGTGGTGGGTTTGCTGGTATTCAATTCATAAGAACGTTGGACGAAAAAATGTTTGAAGTTTTATTGATTGATAAAATAAATCACTATCAGTTTCAACCTTTGTTTTATCAAGTTGCAACATCGCAGCTTGAACCATCTAGTATTTCGTTTCCACTCCGCAATATTTTCAAGAAGAAAACTAATGTGCAAATTCGTTTGGCAACGGTATTAAGTATAGATAAAAATCAAAATAAAATCACTACCAATATCGGTGATTTTGATTACGATTATTTAGTAATTGCTATTGGCTGCACAACAAATTTTTTTGGAAATGAAACCAACAAACAAAACTCATTTACCTTAAAATCTACATTTGATGCAATTACCATTCGCAACCACATTTTGCGAACTTTTGAAAAAATAATCTCAGCCACCGAATTGGAAAAAGAAAGTTTATTCAATTTTGTTATAGTAGGTGCAGGGCCTACAGGTGTTGAAATGGCTGGGGCATTTGCAGAAATCAAAAAAGATGTTTTGCCAAAAGATTACCGTGAAATTGATTTTTCAAGATTAAAGATTTTGCTGATTGAAGGAACTAAAAATACTTTGAATAGCATGAGCAATACGGCACGACTTAGTTCAAAAAAATATTTAGAGAAAATGGGTGTGGAAATATATACCGAAACATTTGTGAAAAATTATGACGGAAATATTCTTACTCTCAACACAGACGAAACAATAAAAACAAAAACAGTAATTTGGGCAGCAGGTGTTACAGGCAATAAATTGGAAGGAATAAACCCCGAAGTAATTACTCCAAGCAACCGATTAAAAGTCAACCGAATTAATAAAGTTTTTGAATGTGAAAATATTTTTGCTGTTGGCGATATTGCTTTTATGGAAACACCAAACTATCCTAATTCACATCCTCAGCTTGCCAATGTTGCTATCAATCAGGCAAAAATATTGGCGAATAATTTAAAATCAATAGAACTAAATAAAAAAACAACAAACTTTGAATATATAGACCTTGGTTCAATGGCAACCATAGGCAGAAACAAAGCCGTTGTAGATTTACCTTATATTCATTTCAATGGATACTTAGCCTGGTTAGTTTGGATATTCGTTCACTTGATGCTGATACTAAGTGTAAAAAACAAGCTCATCATTTTCATCAACTGGGCATGGGCTTATATTACCAAAGACACTTCACTTGGACTAATTCTTTCCCAACAAAACAAAAATGAAACAAACCGTTATTAAAATCTATATTTTACAACCAAAACTAAGTGCTTTAAAGCAACACATACTTTTCATTAGCCCAATTCCCAATTTACCTCATTGCACCACTAAGATAAACAAAGCTTAAACTTCTATTTCCAATCTAGAGAACAAACTCCCTACCCATCGCTATATATTATCCAGAAATAATGATTATGATTTTGTAGTTTTGTTTATTGAAATCAAACGATGAAAAATATTTATGCGAAATTTAATTCTTGCTTTAGCACTAATAATTGCCCTTGTTGGCTGCAATAATAACGAACCTATCAATATCAATATAGGTGGTGATGGTCATTCTAATGACTTTAGCCATATTAAAAAGTTCCCTAACACACTTTATTCAAATTATAAAATAGCAAATGAATTAGGTGGCTCTGGCTCGCCTTTGCTAGAATTGAATAGCGGATTAGTAATGTTTGCAGGAAAAAATGGCACAATTGCCTGCCTTGCTGCCGACAAAACTCAATGGAAATTTCAACTCGACTCGAATTCTTATATTTATTCAGCAATGGTAGCCGACACCAAAGATAATATCTACTTCGTTGACTACTATGGCAAACTTTGCAAACTCACTAATGAAGGCAAACTTGCATTTGCTTTTGACACAAAGCAAATCTCTAGTACTATAAATATAGAGGGAAATCAATCCCCACTATATAATGACTTATTAATTGTGCAAGATGGAATTATTGTTGCTGGAAGTCTGGTTCGTAGTGGATTTATAGCAAAAGTTAGCTTTGACGGCAAATTGCTGTGGCAATATGTTTCAACTCTAGGATTAAACTCCACCCCAACAGCCGATAGCATAGGAAATATTTATTGCAATGGAAACTCCTGGCAAGATTTGGGAACAGATTCTTTATTTTCGCTTTCCAATGATGGCAAATTGAATTGGAGCAAACCATTTGTAAAACAAAGTTTAATCAAGTATCCTGTTGTCGCTAATAATAGATTAAACGTAGCAACTACTTTATTTTTGGGTGATAACAAAGTAAGTAAATTATATAGCTATAAATTAGACGGCACACCAATTTATGAAAAAGAGTTGTCATTTATAGTGAGAAATTTATCACTTTCCAATGAACACAATTTATTTGTTGTTTGCTATAATGCAGGGCTTGGTGGAAGCAAAAGTGGAGTATTTTCATTTAAACCGAATGGCGACAAAGATTGGCAAATTTTCATTGATTATTCTATCCCTACTCCTTGCTTAATCACTAAAGACGAAATTGCGGTAGCAGGTACAAATAAATCATCAATGGGAATTTTCTATATAGATAGAGCAACTGGAAAACTCCGAATGGTGCAAGACATTGGTAGAGCCGATGAGCTATCCTACAAACCATTCGTAACTAAAGCAGGCAACATCCTATTGCCATCACTTGAGTCCTCTTCCTATATCAAAGTAGATTTTACTTTAATGGATAAATTATACAATTTTGATTGAAGAAGGAAACAAATTCAATTAAATTTTGATTAATAAAAACTCTAAAAACAAAATAAGCCATTCATTTCTGAATGGCTTATATATCGAATTGTGCGGAGGATGAGGGAGTCGAACCCCCATGGGCGGAACCCGGCAGTTTTCAAGACTGCTGCAATACCAATTATGCGAATCCTCCATTGGCAACATTTAAGGAATACAAATGTAAGAGGTTTTTTCTAATCTGCAAAGAAAAAAATGTATTTTTTTTATATCTAAGTAAATTTTTGCAAATATATCATATCGTCATTATTTTGTTGCCGCCACAATATCCATTGTTTACAGCTATCTACACTATTCTACAATCCCATTTAACAAATATAGCATTTCAATATTTTGTCATTATTTATAGTTTTAGAGAGATTTCCTTTTAACCTGTTACAAAATGAAAAATTTAACAATTCGGAAAACCGCACCAATACTGTATTGTTGAAATTATTTTGCATTATTGAAAAAAATACTTTGATTTATAAGAAACATCATTGTATCTTTACAAAAAGTTATTTAAGAAAGCAGCATAAAGTGAGAAAATCCCAACTTCTTCCTTTATTTTCAAAAAAAAAACTAAACATATTTTAAACCGATTCAACAATAGGTATTATTGATGTCGGAGAGTACTTTGCCAAGAATTAAAAGTTCTGCTGGGCTAGGAAAGATTGGTGCTTACATCATTTTTTTGTGCCTAATTTCAGTATTTGCAGTTCTGATTTGGTTAGCTCAGGATTGGACTCAAAAGCAAAAGATTTACAAAATCAAGTTTAATGGCTTGACTTATTTGAAATCCAATGTTTTAACTGATTCCATCAAAACAATTGTGCGTGGCAAGAAAAAAGCTGAGCTAGATTTAGTGTTCCTTGAAAATAAGATAAAAACTAATCCATTCGTGATGGAAGTAAATGCCAATTTTTCGGGGCTAAACGGACTTGACTTTGAAGTTAAAGAACGCCGACCAATTGCTTTTTTTCAAGATACAGACGGTGAAATCAAGTATATAGATTCTTTGGCTGTTGTCTTCCCTAATATTGCTATGACAAACTTTGCTGATATGCCTGTGATTACTGGTATTGAAAAGAAAGACAAGCAAAAACTGAACGAAGCGATTAAGATTATAAATCGAATGCAAAGCAAGAAAGATAAATTCGTTTACAATCTTACTTCTGAATTGCAATACGATTTAAAATCGAAAAGTTACTATCTTATTACAAGCGACTTAGGTATCAAAGTTAATTTCGGTAAAGTGAATGACTTTGAAGAGAAAATATTTAAAATTGAGAAGTTCTGGAACAAATGGCTAATCACCAAAAATAAAACAGAATTTAAAGAAATAGACGTACGCTGGAAAAATCAAGTAATTTTAATTTAATATCAAGAGCAGAGTAGATGTTAAACCAATACAACGAACAAGCAATGAGTAATAAAAATATTATTGTCGGTCTCGACATAGGAACTGCAAAAATAATAGCAATTGTTGCTTCGCCAAACGAACAGGACAATTCGCTTTCAATTCTAGGAATTGGAATAGCCGAAAGTGAAGGTTTGAACCGTGGCGTGGTTGTAAATATTGATAAGACTGTCAATACAATTAAAAAAGTAATTGCTCAGGCAGAACAACAATCTGGCATCAAAATCGAAGAAGTTGTAGTTGGTATTGCTGGCGATCATATCGAATCGTTCCAATCTCGCACTATTATTACAATATCTAATCCACAATTGGAAATCACAGATTCCGATTTGGAAAGATTGCTTGATGAATCTAAAAAAATTAGCATTGCTTCTGAAAGAGAAATTATTCACGTTATTCCACAAGACTATATTATAGATGGTCAAGATGGCATTACTCACCCAATTGGTATGAGTGGTGTGCGTTTGGAAGCAAACGTAAATATAGTAACTGGTTTGAAAACAGCAATTCAAAACATTTATAGATGTGTTGAGCGTTGCGGTTTGAAAGTAAAAGATATTGTATTAGAGCCAATTGCTTGCAGTGCAGCTGTGCTAGATCAAGATGAGAAAGAAGTTGGTGTTGCCTTAGTTGATATAGGTGGCGGTACAACCGATATTGCAATCTTCGATGAAGGCGTATTGAAATTCACTTCTATATTTGCTATTGCTGGCAAGCATGTTACCACTGATGTTCGCAAAGTTTTAGGCATATTGGAAGCACAAGCAGAACGCATTAAAAAAGAATATGGTCATTGCTATAGAGATTCAATTCTTCGCGATGAAGTATTTATGATTCCAGGTATAGCTGGCAGAAAACCACACGAAATTTCTAAAAGCTACCTTTGCCAAATTATTCAACCACGTATGGAAGAATTGTTTGAATTTGCATTGGCAGAAATGCAACGCTCTGGCTTAATAAATAGACTTGGTGCTGGGGTAGTTATCACTGGTGGTGCCACATTGCTGAAAGGCACTGAAGATTTGGCAAAAGAAGTATTCGGTATGCCAATTAAAATCGGTATTCCATCGGGAATTACTTATTCTGGTTTAGCTCCCGAAGTGGAAAGTCCCGTCTATTCTACAGCTGTCGGATTAGTGCATTATGGAATTAGCCACACTTATTCAAAAGAAAAATCTAGCAACTCATATTCATTGATAGATTTGAAAGAAGAAGATTTGCAACTAATTTCTGAATTAGTAGAAAACAAATCTTATGAAAATAGCGAAAATGAATCGAACAATAATATGGAAGATGTAGCAAATTCCAATTATGTAGCTGAAAGTGAAGTTACTTATGACACTGAAGAAACAACTGCGATTGATTCTGAAGCAACTAAAGAAAACATTGTAACTAAAACATCAAATTCGTTTTTCAAAAAAGCTAAAGACTTTTTTGAACACTTATAATAGAAAATAAAACAAAGCATAAAAGAATCAATAATAAAATCAGGGGGAAGTTAGTAATGATATCTTTCGATACAAACTATAGCGAGTCAGCTCGCATAAAAGTGATCGGTATTGGTGGCGGCGGGGGTAATGCCATCAATAATATGGTAATGCGCAGAATTGAAGGTGTTGAATTTATAGCAGCAAACACTGACAAGCAAGCACTATCAAAAAATAATGCGGATAACAAAATCCAACTTGGGCTAGAAGTATCTCGTGGACTTGGAGCAGGTGCTAATCCAGAAATTGGAAAACGCTCTGTGGAAGAATCAAAAGATGAAATCCGTGATGTACTTAAAGGTAGCGATATGATTTTCGTTACTGCTGGTATGGGCGGAGGAACTGGAACTGGTGGAGCTCCAACTATTGCACAAATCGGTAAAGAAATTGGGGCATTAGTTGTTGGTATTGTTACTAAACCATTTGATTGGGAAGGAATTAAAAGAAAAAAAGTCGCTGAAGAGTGGATTGAAGAACTTCGCAAAAATGTTGATTCTCTTATCGTTATACCTAATAATAATTTATTGAGTATCATTGATAAAAATACTACAATGAAGCAAGCTTACGAAAAAGTAGATGAAGTTTTATACAACGCTACTCGTGGTATTGCTGAAATAATAACTCACGCTGGCTATGTCAATGTTGACTTTGCTGATGTGAAAACAATTATGAAAGATATGGGCAATGCCATAATGGGCATTGGCTATGCAACTGGTGAGAATAGAGCTTTGACTGCACTTAAAGAAGCAATCAATTCTCCTTTATTGGATAATCATTCTATTCGTGGTGCTAAAGGAGTTCTTGTGAACTTTACTGGCGGCGAAGATATGACTATGAATGAAATCAATGAAGCAATGACTTTCTTGAATAACGAATGCAATGAAGAAACTACTATTATTCAAGGTGTTGTCAATAAAGAAGAATTGACTGACCAAATAATGGTAACTATTGTGGCTACTGGCTTCGATAAAATTGGTGAAGTTAGTGAAACTAAAGCTGAAGTAGTAATCGCTGAAATCGAAGAAATCATCTCATTAGAAGAAAAAATTGAAACTGCTCCAGTAGAATATAAAAATAACACTGCTGAAGCTGCAAAATTAGAAATAGTACAAGAAACTCCAGCTCCTGCTGCACAACGCATTATCAATGCAACCGCTGAACGCACTCCTAAAGGTCCAGCTTTGCGTGATTATGATGTGCCTGCTATTATTAGACAAAAGCCTAAAGGTGCTGATGAGTTAAAAAGATTTGATCAACCTGCTATTCAAAGAAGAAACCCTGAGTTTAGTAATTTGAATGAAGTTAGAGCAACTGCAGAATCAAGAGTAAGCAATTCATTCGATAATTTGAGCTATGGCAACAAACAAACTATAGCTTTCAGCGAAAATCCTGCTTTCTTGCGTCGCATACTCGACTAAAAAATATGTTTTGTTTTGGTAATTCATAAATACTCCTGAAAAAAAAGAACCTATATCATGGACGATGTAGGTTCTTTTTTTTTTATTAAAAGCTTTTTCTAAAAGTAAGTTGAAGTAATTTCAAACCACACTTAAATATTATTGTTTGTTATTCGGATTTATAAGTATAAACTACATTACCTTTGAAATCAATAAATTGCATTGATAATTTTTTGTTTTCAATAGAAACCAAAGCAAATCCACCGACTTTTCCTAATGCAAACTTTGTCGTTGCATTTTTTGAGGTCTCTCTGCATTCTGAACCAGCTCCACTTACAAAAACTTCAGGGAAATTATCTAAATGTTGGTGTTGCAAATCGTGTTCGTGACCCCAAAAAGTGTATTTTACCTTTTTAGTTTTCCCATAACCTTGGATTAAATTATATATCTCACTCGCTCCTCCATGCTTCGGACTTGAAGAAAGAGGAGGATGGTGTCCAACTACTATGTTTAAGTCTGCATTTGATATCGACAACACACTATCTAACCATAATTTCTGTTTTAAAGTGTCCTGATCTTTAACTTGATTGGAGTATTTCGCCTCACTATGATAGTCTTTTATAAACGGATTTGAGTCAATGAAAATAAGTTTAACATTAGTTCCATCATTACTTTTCTTGTCAATTGTGAAATATCTCGACGGCATATTCCAAATTGAAGATTTTGATGTGTAATCAATCTCGGCTTGCGGATTACTTCTGTAGTCGTGATTGCCCAAAGAAACATACCACGGAATTTGCAAAGATTTATGGTTATAAATGTCAGTAAACGATAACTTCCACAATTCATCTTCGGTTGAGCTAACACCATTGTCATAAAAATTGTCACCCGTGGAAACTATAAAAGAAACTTTCACTTTTTCGCTTACAATAGCCATTTGATTTGCAACATCCTTTTGAAAGTATTCTCCTTTTCTACCCCAATCTCCAACAACTATGAATTTCAATCCATCATCATTCAAATAATCATCTGCAAATATTTTTGAAGAACTAATTAGGATTAAAATTAATATAACTTTATGGCAACTCATTTTCATTTCCTTTTTGTACAATTATTTAAAATCAAATATAAATATAATTTGAGCTAATGTATATAAGATTTTTTAAAATTAACAATTTCTTAATCTAATACTTATCTAATGCTAACACTACTAATTTAATTTTGCATTCAATATTAACAATCAAATACAAAATGAATAAATTTCTTACCTTTACTTGCTTGATACTTTTAAATATAATTTGTATCCAAGCTGCAACAATCAAAGGGAAGGTGATTGATAAAGAATCAGAAGAACCACTAATAGGTGCAACAATTAAAGTAGTTGGTACTAACTTTGGGGCGATTACTGACAAATTTGGCAAATATACTATTAAGAATGTGTCTACTGGCAAATACCAAATGTCTGCTTCGATGATAGGTTATGCTGTAAAATTTGAAAGTGTAAAAATCACAAAAGATGAAGAAGTAGAAAAAGAGAATTTCAAATTAAAAGCTGAAGCTTTGATTGGTCAAGAAGTTGCAGTTACAGCAAGTGCCGACAAAGAAGATGAAAGCACTTCCAGATTAGACGAGAAAAGAAGTATAACTATTTCAAATATAGTATCAGCAAATTCAATTTTAGTTTCTCCTGATATCACAGTTGCAAATGTTGTCCAAAGAATATCGGGTATTTCTATTCAACGAAATGAAAATGGAGATGGACAATATGCTGTAGTGAGAGGTATGGATAAAAGATATAACTATACCTTAGTAAATGGTATAAAAATTCCAAGTCCAAATGATAAACAAAGATATGTACCATTGGATATATTCCCTTCTGAATTATTAAGCAGATTAGAAGTTTATAAAGCACTTACACCAGATATGGAAGCTGATGCAATCGGAGGAGTTGTCAACTTAGTAATGAAAGACGCTCCCGAAATATTTACAGTAAAAGCAAATGCATCTGTAGGTTACAACGATATATTTTTAAATAAGAAATTCGCAAATTTCGACAAATCTATTATTAATAATAAATCTCCTCAACAATTAAACGGTTCTCTATATAAAGCACAAATATCTGACTTTAATCCAAAAGCTGCTGAGAATTTCAATCAAAACGCCAATCCTAATTATACTTTAGGGGTATCTGTAGGCGGTAGATTATTAGAAGATAATTCTTTAGGATATTTATTAGCTGCAAGTTTTCAAAATGCTAACTTAGGATCTGAATCATATTTCTTCAATGCAGAAGTAGATAGAATTTCAAATAAACCTTCAGTTACTAGTGTAGCAGAACGTTTTTACTCTACAAATCAACAAAGATCTGGGTTGCATTCTAAATTTGATTTTAAGCCAATTGAAGGTCAAAAAATTGAATTATTTGCATCTTATATGAATTTGTATGAAGCACAAGTTAGAAATCAAACTGACACATCTCTTTGGCGACCAAATAGAAAACTTGGCGAAGGAACTATTAGCGATATAAGACGCTCACGCCAAACTATGCAAGATATATTTACTACTGCACTGAAAGGTAAACACGATATAGTTCCATTATTATTCAATATAGATTGGACAGTTTCTTTTGCTACTGCTGTTAAAAATGAACCAGATATGTCCACATTAGACTTAGCTACAGAAGCACTGAAAGACACTAATGGAAATTATATTAATACGCCAATCAGATACGACAATTATTATAGAAGATGGTTACAAAATGATGATACTGATAAATCCGCATTCTTAAATTTTAATTTCTTTCCATCTCAAGATTTAGATATTAAAATTGGAGGAATGACAAGATTAAAATCTAGATCTAATTATTATAATCAATATGAAATTCGATCCGAAAATCCAACATCTGAATTTACTGACTATTCAAATTTCGAAAATACAAAATTTTATGTTTTCAATCCTGGAGGGTCAACTCAAAGCCCATTGAATTACAACATAAATGAAGATGTTTATGCTGGATATGCTATGTTTAAATATAAAATTGAAAACCTGCAAATTACAGCTGGCGGGAGATACGAACAAACAAGTTTAAATTTTAAAACTCAAAAACAAAGTGTTCTTGAAATTGATGGTGGTTTGGATAAAATCACAGCAGATTCAATAGATAAAGCAAACGGCGTTTTTGGTGATAACTCATATAACGATTTCTTACCAAGTATCCATTTGAAATATATGCCAGATGATAAAACAAATTGGAGATTAAGTTATTTTAAATCATTGTCCAGACCTGGCTTCTTTGAAGTTATTCCTTATGTTATTAATGAAGAAGAGTACATCGAAAATGGCAATCCAAATTTAAAAAGAGTAACTGCAAATAATATTGATTTCAGATTTGAATATTTTCCAAATAATAGAGATCAAATATTGGCAGGTGTATTCTATAAAAATATTAAAGACCCTATTGAACGCTCATTTATAATATCAAATACCAATGTAATATTAACTACTTTGAATTTTGGAACAGCTACTAACTACGGTTTTGAATTTGATTATATACAATATTATTCATTATCAAAAATATTAAACAAAGAAACTGATAATTGGGGGGATATAGGATTGAAATTTAATTATACTTACACAAATAGTGATATTACTACTTCTAAAATTATTCAATTTAGGGTTGATTCAAGTTCGATTCAATATGTTGACCCTAAATTAATTGCTTCAGGACAAATTAAAATTGGTGATTTAACTCAAAGATTAATTGACCAAATACGCCCTTTGCAAGGACAATCTAGCCATATAGCAAATTTCACGTTGCTTTATAAGTACATTCCATCTGGAATAGATGCTCAGATTGGTTTAGTTTACACAGGCAAAAGAATACAAACTGTTTCTCAGTTTTATGAAAATGATGAGTGGGAGTCTGCCACTACATTAGTGGATTTATCAATTGAAAAAAAATTCGATTTTGGTTTGGGTATTTATCTAAAAGCTAGAAACCTTTTAGATACACCAAGAGAAGTATTTATTGAAAGACCATTACTTAGCCAATCTGGCTATCCCCCATTCCAAACTTACGATGACAAAACATTAGTAAGAAGGGATTTATACAAAAGAAATTTCCAATTAGGTATTAGATACAATTTTTAAACACTAAACAAAGGGTTCATAGTTATGAAACACTTAAAACAATACTTTCTATTTTTGCTTTTAATAGTTGTTGTTGCAGCTTGTAAAGAAGATAATCCCACTGATTCAAATTCGGGATTTACTATTTCTAAATTCGCACCTTCTTCAGCTTCAATTGGAGATGAAGTAGTGATTACTGGGAACAACTTCTCAGCAATAACAACTGAAAATGTTGTGAAAATAAACGATAAAGTAGCAACTGTTAGAACTGCTAGCATAACAAGCTTGACTATAATAGTTCCAACTGGAGCTACAACTGGCAAAATAAGTGTTACTATTGCAGGTAAAACAACTACATCTTTTGGAAATCTTTCAATCAGAGAAATTTCTGAATTACCTACTGAATTATCAGGAACTTTAGAGCAAGGTGAATATCAATTGAAAAGAAATGCTGTAATCCCAGTTGGTAAATCATTGACATTAAAACCAGGTGTAAAAATAGTAGCTTTTGGCAATGGTACAAGTGCGAACGATAGCCCTGAAATTACTGTGAAAGGTAATTTATACTCATTAGGTACTGAAGATAATCCTGTTATTTTCACTGTGCCTGCTGATAAAAGAACAGATGCAAATTTATACAAAGGTTTCTGGGGTGGATTGCAAGGGGACTCTACTTGTACAGAAATGATAATTAAATGGACTAGATTAGAATATGTTGGTGGTCCAGCCGATGGAAGTAATATTAATTATGCTTCTGGCGACCCTCGATACGGAGTTCATTTCCAAAACGTAAACGGGGTTTTCGTATTTGAAGATTCTTGGATTTACAGCTCTTCAGATGATGCTATGAGAGTAAACGGAGGAAAAATTAATATTTCACGTAATACATTTGAACATTGCTGTGGAACTGGTGGCGAAAGTGTGAATATTAAATCTGGAACAGTTGGAAATATTTCTTACAATATGATTATTGGTTGTGCTACTAATGGTATCAAATTATCAAATAGTGGTGGAAAGTTAATACAAGCTAATTGCGATGTGTATAACAACACTATTTTGAATAGTGGTTTTAGACGTGCAAAAACTGGGCGTGGAGGTTCTTTGAACCTTGAAAATGGTGCTAAAGGTAGATTCTACAATAACTTAATTGTGAATTGTAAATATGGATTTAGAATTGTTGGTGGTGTGGATATCGCTGATACTGCGAATTCAAAATATGGCTACAATTTACACTACGGTTCTTATGAAACAATTGTAAATGATTTTAATCCTGCAGGATCTTTAACAATAAAACAAGCAAATGATATTATGGGTGTTGCAAAAGCAAACAATCCTGGTTTTGTAGGTTATAACGTAGATCAATTTACAGAAAGTGATTTGAGATCTGTTCAACCAACTATGTTGAATAGAATTGGAAACTTTAATTTTAGATTGTCTTCAAATTCTCCAGCCAAAGGAAAAGGATATACTGGTTTTAACCCAGTATTGAATTCTATTATTCAAGGTACTGTTAATTTACCTAGTTCAGATTTAGGTGCTTACCCAACAAGTGGAATGGGCAATAAACACAACTAAATAGATTCATATAGTTTTTGAACAAAAACTATCAAAAAGAGAACCTATATCAAGGACGATATAGGTTCTCTTTTTTTATATATAAAGCTATAAATTTATTGTCATAAGCTTATGGAACAAAAATGTAGTTTAAATTAAAAATATTTTTCATAGTTTTGTATCTACCGTTGGAGGTGCTAAGCAGAAATGTTTGGCTGAGATTAGACTCCCGAACCTGATCCGTGATAATACCGGCGTAGGAAAACGGAAAATCCTTTGTGATTTTTTCATTACTACATACAGGCTTCAACGGAAAATTTTATAAATTTTCTAGAGGCATTAATGCTAAATAAAACCATCCTTTACGCATGTATTTGCGTGGCTCTGAGCTTAAACTCTTTTGCCATAAATCAAACCAAAGATACAATCAAAGTGCAGCAAATGCCTGTGCTAACCGTTACATCTAACAATGCAGTTTTTGGCAAATCCGCAGTGGCATTCTCAGATATCACTTCGGAGCAAATCAAACAAACAAACACCACTTTCGATTTGCCAACTCTAATGAGCAATGAGCCATCGGTGCTAACTTATTCCGAAAATGGAAACGGAGTTGGCTATTCCAATTTCATTATGCGTGGCTTCGACCAACGCCGAATTTCTGTGATGATTAATGGAATTCCACAAAACGACCCAGAAGATCACAACGTATATTGGATTAACTTTTCGGATATTGGCGAAAGTTTAGATAAAATTCAAATCCAAAGAGGTGCTGGGCTTTCCAATTATGGCTCTGCTGCAATTGGAGGAAGTATTAATTTAACTACTTCAAACTTTGTAAACAACCCTGGTGTTAGACTTTATACAGGGGTTGGCTTCCAAGAATTTGGAGCAAATAATTCTATAGATTCCAAAATTTCTAAATTTAAATTTGAATATTCATCTGGTTTAGTAGGTGAAAAATATGCTTTCTATGGTAAACTTGGGCGTATTAATTCATTTGGTTATCGTGAGCACTCTTGGGCTTTGATGAATAATTATTTCCTTTCAGCAGTAAGATTCGATGGAAACTTTAGCACTCAAATAAATATATTTGGTGGTTCGCAAGAAGATGCTTTGGCTTATAATGGTTTGCCCAAAAGTTATATTGGCGATGCAGCATTAAGACTCTCCAATTTAGCTTACTTTGGCTATGATTCGACAGGAAAAAATATTGCTTATACTGGTAAACGTATCTCTCGAGAAGTTGAGCAATTCCAACAGCCGCATTATGAAGTATTGAACAATTGGAAAATCAATGACAATTGGGAAATGAAATCTTCTTTATTTTACTATTCTAGCGAGGGCTATTTCGATTATACTGGCGATGGTTGGACTTCAAGCCAGAGCTTTGGTTTTGGCGATACAGTACCAACTCCAAGAAATCCTATCATACGTTCATTTGTAGGAAATAAACACGGCGGCTGGATTCCGAGATTTATTAATAATCATGAAAATGGCGAATTAACAATTGGTGCTGAAATGCGATTTCATCGCTCAGAACGATGGGGTAAATTAGCATATTCAGAAAACTTTCCAAGTGGATATGATCCTGATTATAAGTTTTATACCTACGATGGAATTCGAGATATTTATTCAGCATTTGCTCGTGAGCTATATAATGTAACCGACAATTTAATACTTTCGGCAGATGCTCAGTTAGTGCTTCAGCGATATGCAATTGGCAATGAAACTTTCGGCGGCAAGCCCACAAGTTATAATTCAACAAATGGAATTATAGCAAATGGCTCAAATATTTTCCAAAAAGATTATATTTTCTTTAATCCAAGATTTGGGGCTAATTACAGAATAGAGAAATCCCAAAGTGTTTTTGGCTCTATTTCAATCACAAATAGAGAGCCACGTATGTCTAACTTATACGATGCTACTTTTGCATTCTCTGGCTTGAAACCACTTTTTGCTTCCACTACAAGCGGTACTATTACTACTTACGATTTTAATAATCCATTAGTTAAACCAGAACGAATGCTTGATTTGGAAATTGGCTATTCTCTCAAAAATGCAGACTATGCTTTCGATGTAAACTTATACTATATGAGTTATAGCAATGAGTTAGTAAAAAATGGAAGATTAGATGCATTTGGCAATCCAATTGATGGCAACGCTCCAAGTACCTTCCACGCAGGAATAGAGCTGGCAGCAAGCTATATGCTTTTGAGAGAAGGAACAACTAATCTTAAAATATCTGGCAATTATACTCAAAGCATAAATAAAATAATAGAGTATAACTATGCACTTTCTAACACAGAAAATATTTCACTTAAAGATAATGATATTGCTGGTTTTCCAAGTTCAATATCAAACTTTATTTTAGATTTAAATGTAAAACAACTAAACTTGCGATTGAATGCAAAATATGTAGGCGAAATGAATACTGATAACTTTGGTGATTATCTAAAATCAAACCCAGCATTACTTTCCAAAATTGGATATATTGACAACAAAATGGATAGTTACTTTGTGATGAATATGAACGCTAGTTACTTAATTGCTGACTTCTTCGATAGTGCAGATTTGAGGTTGCAACTCCAAGTAAACAATTTGCTAAATAAGAAATATGCTGCTTATGCAATTGGAAAAGAATTTTTCCCTGCGGCAGAACGCAATCTTTTCTTTGGTATTCAATTAGAAATTTAATTTACAAAAATAAGGAGTGATTAATATTCACTCCTTATTTACATTTTTATAATTCTGCCATCTTCCATTTCTATTATTCTATTTGTCTTTTCTGCAAACTCAATATCGTGAGTAACTATTAATAGCGATTGATTATAAGTTTGAGCCAATTCTTGGAATATTTCAAACACATTTTCACCATTTTTTTTATCAAGATTGCCCGTTGGCTCATCGCCCATAATAATCAGTGGGTCATTTATTAAAGCTCTTGCTATAGCTACTCTTTGCTTTTGTCCGCCTGAAAGCTGGTTAGGTCTTTTAGTAGCTTCTTTTTCTATACCAAGTATTTTTAATTTATCAAAAGCTCTAGATTCAACTTCTTTTTCATTGAATTTATTTAGCTTTAATCCAGGGAGCATTACATTTTGCAACACACTAAATTCATTTAGCAAATAATGAAATTGAAATACGAACCCAATTTTCTCATTTCGAACTTTAGCTAATTCAATTTCAGTTCTATTCTTCATACTTTCATTCTCAATTATCAAATCCCCTTCGAAATCAGTATCCATTGTAGAAAGTATATATAACAAGGTAGATTTACCACAACCAGATTTACCTATTACTGAAACAAACTCCCCTTTTTTTATTTGAAAACTAATTTCTTTCAAAACAGGAATTGTAATTGGGTCGTGAAAAGATTTACTAATGTTTTTTGCTTCTAATATAATATTATTCATATAATTATTTACCTCTTATAATTACAACAGGGTCAGATTTGCTAGCTTTTCTAGAAGGCAAATATCCAGCAAAATAAGTTGTAATTATCGAAAATATTATTCCAATAATGTAAAATTTAGGATTGTAATTAATAGGATAAGTTTTAACCGTAGGCAATGCGGCAGTATTAAATGGAATATTGTCAATTATTATAGACAAACCCAAGCCACCTAATAGTCCAAGTATTCCTCCGAATATACCAATACTCAATGCAATGGTTATAAATATTCTTTTCACATCTTTCCCAGAAAATCCTGTGGCTTTAAGTATAGCAATAGTATCTATTTTCTCATAAATCATCATATTCAAAATATTATAGATTCCGAATCCTGCAACAATCAATAAAGTTATACCAACTGCATAAGAAATTAATGATCTTACCGAACTCCCAGTTTCAAATTGTGAATTTGCCGTTTGTATATCTAATGCTTCCAAATCAAATAAATTTGCATATTCTGTTGCCACAATTGGAGCAGTTTCCATTAATTTCAACTTTACCTGTATATCGGTGATATAGCTATTTGATACCCCTAATATTTTTTGAGCAGTTGCAATAGATGTATAATTTTGTACTTTATCAACTTCTTGAATACCAGATTGGAAATACCCAACTACTTTCAGCTGCAATCTATCGCCTTTTGCAGTTGTCACCTGCACTATATCTCCAATTTGAGCTAACATTTTATCGGCGGCACCTTTGCCAAGTATTATACTATTTGGAGTATTATTCAAATCTATATAATTACCATCTACCACATAATCTTGGAAGAAAAATAATTTGCTTTCAGCTTCAACATCTACTCCATTGATTACACCAGTCAAATCAATAGCACCTACATTGAAAAATACTTGTGTTGTAACCTTGGGAGCAATACCCATTACTCTAGTATCCTGTTTCAATTTATTAATTATAGCACCGGAGTTATAAATTTCTAATTTTTCATTTTTGGGCTTAACTGTACTTATAAAATTATAACTTTTTTTATATTCTTCAGAATAATCAATTGGTTGGATTTTTGAAGCTAATATTTCATTATAAAGGCGAATATGAGGAGTTCGATTTAAGACTAAACCATCGAGCAAATCATTCAAACCAGTCATAAATCCCAGCAAGGTGATAAACATAGTAATCCCAAACGTTACCCCAATAGCAGCAACCAAAGTTTGTTTCCATCGAGCTAAAAGCAAAGCTATAGAAATACTTGTTATTAATTTAACTTTCATTTAATTGGCTTGATTAATTCAGTATTTTTATCAATACCAGAAAGTATTTCAACTTTATTATAATCTTTAAGACCTGTTTTTATAACTATTTTATCTTTTTGGGCAGTCATTACTGTAGAATCATTCAGCAAGTATATTCTAGGAATTAGCAAAGCATTTTGCTTTGTGTTAATCACAATACTGGCTTCAAATGAAATATTTGGGTAGAGTATTTCTGGTTTTTCACTAAATTCAGCTTCCACCAAAAATGTCTTACTTCTTTCATTCATATAAGGATTTATTTTACTCACTTTCGCTTTAAATACTTTTCCTTTATAACTATCTAAAGAGACTATCACAATTTGATCTTTACGTATTTTCAAAATGTCATATTCATCAACTTGCATTTCCAAAATAAAATCACTAGAATTTCCAAGCACTGCCAGACTTGTTTGTGGATTGACAATATCACCTTTTGACTTAGTAATATTATATACCATACCTTCTACTTCACTTCGCAGTACATAGTCATTTTGAATTTTACTGCTTAAACTTAGATTCTTTTTAGATTGCGAAGAGTTAAACTCAATTTGCCTTTTTAAATCGTCGAACCTTAATTGAGATGCCATCAAATTATTTTTAGATTCAGTGTAAGCTAAATCTTTTTTTTCTAAATCAAATTTGGTGCTTGACTTTGATTCAAATAGACTTAATTGTCTAAAATATAAAATTGAATCATTACGCAATCTATTTTTTGCTTGTTCAATTTGGATTTTAGCTTCATTTAGTTTACCGCTGTTTGCACCGAAATCAAAATATTGGGCAGCAATTTGAGCATTCTCTTTATTTAATTTTTGCAACTCATTGCCAATTGAAATAAGAGGAGTACCCTTTTTTACCAAGTCACCTTCTTTGACGAAAATTGTATCAATCACACCACTAACTACTGGGAAAGCCAAATATTGATCTTTACTTTTGATTATTCCAGAGGCATAGACCGACTCGGAGATTGATTCGATAGTGGGTTTGATTTTCTCAACCTTGCCATCGCCGCAGCCAATAGCAAAAAGTAGAGCGAATAAATATATTTTTATTATTTTCATACCACAAATTAAGCATAAATTAGTTCAAATAATTATGAGATTTCTCATTAATATTTATGATATTATGAGTCTTTTACTTAAATGGGAAGAAATTAGAAGTGGTTAAAAAACAACCAAAGTATCACAAACAATCAGAATGTGAGCAATAGGGAGGAGGAGAATTTTTATGTAATTAATCTTTAATATCATTTAACATAATTCGGTCATTGAGATTTTGGTCTTTGATCTTGTCAAATGTCTCAAAGCCGAAAAAACAAATTATTTTTTAGTACTTTTTGAACTAATCCAAAAACATCTCAAAATTAATTACTGCAAAAAAAAACAGCTCCATTCAATAAAGAATGGAGCTGATTAGCTTAGAACTTATAATTCACGCTATTTTTTCTAGCGACTAGGAAATGTATCTCTGGTTTAAACAAATAAACCAATATTATTAAAACTAAATCAATTGGCATAGAGCCAATTAGGTAAATTTCTTAATTAATATCTGCGATTATCTCTATTTCCGTAACCACCACCACCATTACGGCCACCACCTGAATTTTCTTCACGTGGACGAGCTTCTGAAACTGAGATTTCTCTTCTGTTCAACTCGTAGCCATTTAAGCTTTCGATAGCTTTTTGTGCCTGGTCATCATTAGGCATTTCGACGAAAGCAAACCCTTTGCTTCTGCCTGTTTGTCTGTCTGTAATAATTTTAACAGAATCTAAATCACCATACTCAGCAAAGATGCCTTGTAATTGATCTTCAGAAACGTTATAATCTACATTACCAACAAATAGATTCATAATAGTACTTCTGTGTTAATAAGTGAAAATGTGTACAAACAAAGTTAATCAATAAATATTGAATATTTGCAAATTATTTTTTAAAAATCGCAAATATTATTATTCAAAGTAAACTTATTCCCCATAAATAAACAACTAATCACTTATTTATCAGCAACTTAGTCTCACTATCTTTTTTTTCAACAATTTGAAAATATTTATATTTTGCTCTAATTCTCCTCGTTATCTGAGAACGATATTTTTGCAAAATAAATTGAAATTCAGAACAAAATGAACTAAAAGCCCATTTATGCAATCAATTTCTCCTCGTTACACTTAGGGCATCTTTCAAATTTATCGTAACCATCTTCAGTTTTCTTGTATCGAATTTCAATATATGGAGAGTCGCCATTTATACATGCTTTGCCAACTATCTCGAAATTACTAATGAAATCACAATCTGGATAGCTAGTGCAAGCCCAGAATTTTTTCTTAGTCTTGCGGCTATAACGTTCCGAAATCTCACCAGTATTGCACTTAGGACACTTCACACCAGTTGTTATGTTTTTAATTCCTTTGCATGTAGGGTAATCCGAGCAGCCATAGAACTTCCCAAACTTACCTTGTCGCAATAGCATTGGTTTGCCACAAATATCACAAAATATTCCTTCCGCAATTTGTGGTTCTTCTGCCACATAATCATTCGATTTTGGCAATGGTTTTGTTCCATTACATTCTGGATAGCGAGAGCAACCAAAGAAGCGACCAGAGCGACCCACACGAATAGTCATCGGTGCGTTACATTTTTCGCAAAGCACATCTTCAATATCTGAATGGGTTGTGGCATAATCCAAAGTTTCTTTAAATGGCTTATAGAAACGATTCATAGCCGCTACGTAAGTATTCTCGCCCGATTCTACTGTGTCTAATGAGCCCTCCATTGCTGAAGTGAATTCCACATTGAATATATTATCGAAATTTTTCACCAAATAAGCACATACTTCATCACCCAATGGAGTCGGATAAAATGCTTTACTTTTCAATTCTACATATTCCCTATCTACTAGAGTAGAAACAATTGCCGCATAAGTAGATGGACGACCAATTCCAAGCTCATCTAATTCTTTCACCAAACTTGCTTCGTTGAAACGTGCAGGTGGTTTAGTTTCACTTGCAGAACTTTCTGTTTTCTGCAAATCTACATTCAATCCTTGCTCAATACCATTTGGCAATCTGTCTGTAGTGCCAGCCGATTTCTTGATCTTTTCTTCTGCAATATCATCATAAGCAGCCAAAAACCCTTTAAATGTAACAACCGAGCCAGTAGCACGGAAAATAAAATTCCCATCGCTAATGTCCACAGAAGTTTGATCTAATTGTGCAGGAGACATTTGAGACGCAATAAACCTACTATATATCAATTCATACATAGCATACTCATCTTTATCCAAACTAACTTTCACTTCCTTTGGAATATATTGCAAACTTGCTGGCCTAATTGCCTCATGGGCATCTTGCGTGTTTGCCGATTTAGACTTGTAAACATTTTCAGTTTCTGGCAAATAAGCCGCACCATACTCTTGAGTGATAAATGTTTTCGCATTTTCTACAGCTTCTGGGCTTATACGAGTAGAGTCAGTTCTCATATAGGTAATCAAACCGACAGTTTCGCTTCCTACTGATACACCTTCATAAAGCTTCTGAGCCAAAAGCATTGTTTTCTTATTCGAGAAACCCAATCTGCGAGAAGCTTCCTGTTGCAATGTAGAAGTTGTGAAAGGTGCAGAAGGTCTGCGTGTGTTCTTTCTTTTCTTAATTTCAGAAATATTGAAAGTACCTTTTTTGATTCTTTCAAGCAATTCTTTAGCTTGTGCTTCTGATTTAATATAATGTTGCGATTCTAATTTCTTACTTATTTGAGCAGTTTCTTCGTCAGTCTTACCCAATCCAGAACCATCTGGAGTGTCTATTTTTTTGCCATCGAAAGCCACCAAATCAGCACCGAATACTTCGCCTTTTGGCAAAGCAACATCTGTGGATATAGACCAGTAATTAATAGACTGGAAAGCTCTAATTTCATTCTCACGTTCAGAAATCAAACGCAAAGCAACCGATTGCACACGACCAGCAGAAAGTGGCTCGCTTGTGGTTTTAATCAAAGCACGAGAAAGAATAGGCGATACCTGATAGCCAATTAACCTATCCATTACTCGGCGAGCTTGCTGAGCCATAAATAAATTATCATCAATTTCACGTGGCTCTTTCAATGCTTTCTTGATTCCATCTTTAGTAATCTCATTGAATAGCACACGTTTAATGTTTTCATTAGTTTTTTTGATTTCCTCCGCCAAATGCCAAGCTATTGCCTCTCCCTCTCTATCGGGATCGGTAGCTATTAGCACTTCCTTTGCTTCAGAAGCTAATTTTTTCAATTTTTTGACAATGTCTGCCTTGCCACGTATTGTTATATACTTAGGCTGGAAGCCGTTTTCAATGTCAATTCCAATTTTGAATTTTTCCAAATCCTTGATGTGACCTACTGATGCTTCCACCACATAGCCCCTACCAAGATACTTATTAATTGTTTTTGCTTTCGATGGTGATTCTACCACCAGTAAGATTTTATCTGCCATTTGATTTGCTTTAGTCTGAAATGAGATAGCTAAGACCGATTTGCAGCCCTGCTTATTTCAAATTGCTTAATTAATGTATATCTTTTTGGTAAATTTTCACTTTGACCAAAAAGTCGAAAAGAAAATTAAAGAAATTTAACGAAACAATTTCTAAAAATAACTTCTAAAGCCAAATATTTTAGAAATATCAATTCTTAAAGAAATTCTCCACAAGCTTATAAATTTGTAGAAAAAGTAAAACTTCCTTTAAACACTATTCTAAATTGAGGAAAAGAAACACTGGCTATAGTGTACAAACTGAAAAATGAATTTTTGTTCCCCCAACTTTTTAAAAGGGGGTTAGGTGGGTTTAAGGCTAAGCAAAATGGAGCAACATTTCGACAAGCACAATTACAAAAAAAAGAGACAGATCTAAGACTTGTCTCTACATTTTTTTGATTGGGATTTGCTAAATATCTTTTTTTGTAATTAAACTTAAGTACTCGGTGTCTTGTACTATTTAATAGTCAAATGCCCAAGTTTCTCGCCCATCAGCTGATGTTTATATAAATTTGAGTTATTCTTTTTGGGTGCATCGATTGTAAAAGTCACTTTATCTTGAAATATCATTATGAAATCAGAACCACCAAAGAGGAAATAGCCAAGCATATCGCCTTTTTTTACTTTCTCTCCAACTTTTATCTTCTTTTCGAAATTTACCGAACCTACAGCGGCCATTCCAATTGGAAGTAATGCCACTAAGCCATAATCTTCTGTTTCTAATATTACACAACCACGTGTTTCCAACATTTGCCAATCAACTGACGATGGGTTAAAATCATATCGGTTTTCAGAATTGTTCCAAGTAATCACACCCCCGATAGGATTTGTGCTTTGAATTATTCTAACCTCTTTTATTGTGCCGCCCATTGCAAAATGAAATCGGTGGTAATCATTAACATTTAAAAAAGAATGGATAAATGTCCCATTTTTAAAAGCATTATTATATTGACTATTTTCGCCCAATAATTTAGTAATATTCTTTATATTTGCAGACTTAACAGTCACACCTTCTTTTTCTACGATTGTGGAATTACTATCAATAGCCCAAACTCCTTGTGGAACAGCATCTGCATAGGAAACAACAACTGAATTGTCATTTGGCGATGCAATAGGTCTTGCCGAAACAGAGCTTAAATACCGAGCAAAAAACTGATTAAATGTTTTCCAGTTTGAAGGTTCTTCATACCAACCTTTTCTTAATCCAAATGCAGGGTCTTTTGCAAGTAATTCATAATAGTCTTTATTCCACGATTTTTCCGATTCAAGATGTTTTTGCCAAGACTTATTAAATCTTGTTAACCATTTAGCAAATGGTTCATAGTACTGAATTGAATTATGATATAAGTCTTTTCCTTCCAACTCTGATAGTGGTTGATCTATTACAAAATAGAAATATGAAAGTGATTGGGAAATTTGTTCAAATGTAGAATTTATTTTACTATTTTGAATATATGTCCAAGGCATTGATGTCTCAACTTTTGAAATAAATGCAAAATACATTACCAACGACTGTGCTGGATTAGAAACTGTGTCAGGGTTAATTTCTTTTGCTTTTTGTATTGAAGAAACTAATAAAGATTTTAATTTGGTGTCATTGTTCACCAATTCTATTAGTTCTTTCGTAGCATCGCCATAAGAGTGGCTTTTTATTGGGTCTCCACTATTATTGCAAGATGTAAATAGAGCCATTGCAATAATAATTCCTAAAGGTTTGACAATGTTTTTTATTTTATTTTTAGAACTTACTTTCTCTTCATGGCGTTGTTTTGCTTCGTCAATAGAATGAGATTCAGACAAATCACTTTCATTAGAAGCCATTTCAGCAAGAGTAGAATAAAACTTATGTAATATTTCCAAATCATTTTCGGGAATATTTTCAACATCAACTAGTCTATTGCTTGGCCCATTTATCGAAGCTATTAGCTCATTAAGTTTCATGTGCAATGCTTTTGAATCTTTATTCTGAGCCCGCTGAATCAGGAACACCATAAGGAATGTTATAATGGTTGTTCCAGTGTTTATAATCAACTGCCAAGTATCGGAATAATTAAACAAAGGCCCTGTAATCATCCACACCAAAATAATGCTCATAGCAATCATTAATGCTGTAGTTGATCCTGTAAATTCAATTGCTTTATGTGTAATATTTTCAAAGAATTTTAATTTTTTCTTGTTTTTAGTCATGATGTTAATATGGGTTCTTTATTTTGTGTAAATTTAGAAATATTGAATTAATTTCAAACAAACCAAAAATAAATATTGCTTGTAAATTCGTTATCATTTACAAGCAATATTTTATATCTTGCGAAATAATTTGAAATTATTGCAAGAGTAGAGACATTGAAATTGTAAACAATTATTAAGCAGCTGCTGTAAGCATTGCTTTACAAGCTGCAGCACATTTGCGACTAGCTTCTGCACTTGCTTTGCAATGTTTGCAATCAGTATGTTTTTCACATTCCATTGCACTAGCAGTACAAGCAGCTTCACATTTTTTGTAAAGAGAATCTAAGTTTACACCTGTTTTGCTTGCAGCTAATAATTCGTTGCAAGCATCTTTAGCAGCTATGCAAAGTTTTACAGATTGTTCTTTTCCTGCTACATCTTTATTTTCAGTTGAGCAAGTTTCACAAGCTTCAACACTTGCTTTACAAGCTACTATGCAGCTTTCGTTTTTTTGGTTATCCATTGTATTACCTTATTAAATTAAAAAAATATCTTCAGAAATACTGTTGCCTATTCTTCAGTTTCTCGCTGTTGCTCGGTTTGAAGCAATTCATTTCAACCGGTTTGAATGAACTGCTTATTTAGAATTTTTTATCAAGAATTGATTTATGATCCAGATAATCTTCTTTAGTTATTTGTCCAGCTGCAAAACGCTTCTTTAAAATATCTAGTGGAGTATCTTTCTTTGTTCTTTGCCCTGGTATATTATAGGGTGTGGCAAATATCCAGAGTAAAAGCATTACCCATACGAACCACCAAACAAGGTGCATTCCATAGTAGTTAGTACCGTCAAACATATACATAGCTTCTCTTATTAAATTGTGAGTAATAATTAATTATTTAGATTGAAATAATTAATCCATTTTTTGCATATCGCACATTTTTTTTATGGATTTCATAATATTAGGACGTGATTTCATTGAGCCCATCATCATTTTGCATTTTGTTGAGTCATCTTCACACATTTCCATCGTTTTGCCCATCATCATCTTACACATAGAGGTATCTTCTTTACACATACTCATCATTTTGTTCATTTGCATCTCTTTCATCTTTGGGTCGTTCATCATATTGCCCATCATCATTTGTTTGCAACTGTCGTTATTCATCATCTCATTCATTAGCTCTTTCATATAGGGCTGATGTTGAACTAATGCGATTATAGCAGCTTTACGCTGACTATCGTCTTTCAAATATGATTCTGCTGATGGTTTTGAATTGCAAGCAGAAATAAAAATTAATGCTGTTACAAATATAATTGGAAGTAATATTATTTTTTTCATTTTATCTTTGCAATTGATTGATTGATTATGTTACAAAGATAAGAAGGATAAATGGGGAGAGTGTTACAAAATATTGGCAATGATTTGCTTGATTCACTTACTCAGATTGTTCATAAGTGATGATTAGATGCTATGCAGAAATGAATAAAAGCTTGGCTAATGAGGTACTATAACTCAAAACCTTCAATATTTTGAGAAATGTAATTATGGTATGGTGGCAATTGATGTTTATTCATTTCAAACTTTTTTAATTAGTTTAAACTTTTAGTAATTCAATAATTTTAGTGTATAATACTTTTTCGTCAAGTGGTTTTGATACATAATCATTCATACCAACGGCTTTACATTTTTCTACATCTATAGCTGTTACATCGGCTGTTAAAGCAATGATTGGAATTTTTGAATTCATCACATTGCGAATATATTCTGTGGCTTCAAATCCATTCATCTCGGGCATCTGCAAGTCCATCAAAATAATATCATAAGTTTCTGTTTGCATTTTTTCAATTGCAATTTTACCATTATCCGCAATATCATATTTGAATTTAAAATCGTCCAATATTGTTCTCATCAATAATTGATTGAGTTTGATGTCTTCAACCACTAAAACTTTTATGCTTTTAATTTCATTATCAAATATTTTCTCTTCACTTTCAAGTTTGCTCTCTCCACTGGTTTTTTGAAAACTTAAAGTAAAACTAAAAGTTGAACCTTCATCTAATTTACTTTTGACTGAAATAGTGCCTCCCTGTTTTTCTACTAATTGTTTGCAGATGGCAAGTCCTAATCCTGTTCCTCCATAAAAACTTGAAGTAGAACTTGAAGCTTGTTGAAAGTTTTCGAAAATAGAGTCTATTTTATCTTCTGGTATTCCAATCCCTGTGTCAATTATTGCAAACTCTATCGTTGCTTTATCATTATCTTCATTCAATAAACGAACAGCTACAGTGATTTTTCCCTTTGAAGTAAACTTTATAGCATTACCCAAAAGGTTTAAAAGAATTTGATGCAAACGTGCTGAATCACCTATCAAAACCACAGGAATTTTCTTGTCATATTCTTTAACTATCTCTAAATTCTTTTCTTTAATTTTTAAATCAAAAACCTGATGCATAGTTGATATTGAGAATTCAATTTTGAATGGTGTTTGTTCAAATGTCATTTTTCCTGAATCTGTTTTTGCCAAATCCAATATATCATTAATTAGCACGAGTAATCCATCGCCACTGGTTTTTATAGCATCTAAATATTCTTTTTGCTTAGGTGCTAAATCTGATTTCAATAACACCTTCGTAAATCCAAGAATTGCATTCATAGGTGTGCGGATTTCATGGCTCATATTCGATAAAAATTGTTGTTTGGATTGCAAAGCACTTTCGGCAATACCTTTTGCATCTTCTGCATTAAGTTTTGCCAACTCCGCAATTGCTCTTGCCGCTTGCAATTCTTCTAAAATTCTTTTTTGGTCGGTCACATCTCTCGCGGCAGCAAATACACCCAATACATTTCCTTTATCATCTTTATAAACTGATGCATTATATAATACATCGGTCAACTTTCCATTTTTGTGTCGTATAGTAAGTGGATAATTGGGAACAAATCCTTTTTCAAAAACCTGCTTATATCCTTCACGTGCTTTTTGCGGCTCAGTAAAATAGTCAGAGAAGTCAGTGCCAATCAATTTATCTCTTGTTTCGCCAGTTACTTTCGCTGATGCTTCATTTACATCAGTAATTATTCCTTCGGGGGAAATTGTAACAAGCGGGTCTAGCGATGCTTCTATTAAACTTCTTGCATATAGTGAAGCTCGTATTATAGAAAGATTAAAAGCTTCCAATTCTCTAGCGTCAATTTCACGTTTTTCCTTCTCTTTTTTTTGATAAACAAGTTCTTTATTGGCTATGACTAATTCATCTGCTCGTTTTTCCTTCTCTTCATTTTGATAGACAAGTTCTTTATTGGCTATAACTAATTCATCTGCTCGTTTTTCCTTCTCTTCATTTTGATAGATAAGTTCTTTATTGGCTATAACTAATTCATCTGCTCGTTTTTCCTTCTCTTCATTTTGATAGACAAGTTCTTTATTGGCTATAACTAATTCATCTGCCCGTTTTTCCTTCTCTTGGTCTTGAAAGGCAAGTTCTTTATTGGCTATAACTAATTCATCTGCTCGTTTTTCCTTCTCTTTGTTTTGATAAACAAGTTCTTTATTGGCTATGACTAATTCATCTGCTCGTTTTTCCTTCTCTTCATTTTGATAGACAAGTTCTTTATTGGCTATAACTAATTCATCTGCCCGTTTTTCCTTCTCTTTGTCTTGAA
>Ga0163147_10000935_pt1 | contig 45576 bp, 38 predicted proteins | sample OliLakLV19MP6G1_FD_148597 | JGI IMG/M metagenome (GOLD analysis project Ga0163147, IMG submission 148597) | Freshwater microbial mat bacterial communities from Lake Vanda, McMurdo Dry Valleys, Antarctica- Oligotrophic Lake LV.19.MP6.G1 | ecosystem: Environmental > Aquatic > Freshwater > Lake >... | reverse complement strand
GCGGTGCACCGAATGCCGGTGGCACCATGGGCAGCAGCGGCGGAACCTCAGGCACCGCAGGATCAAGCGGCAACGCGGGCGACAACGGCAACGCGGGCGACAACGGCAACGCGGGCGACAACGGCTCAGGCGCTGGCAACGGCAATACAAATGACACGGGCGACAGCGGTTGCGGTTGCCGCTTGAGTGGCCGCGGCGAGAAAGGTGGCAGCCTCTTGCTCCTTGGCCTCGTCATCGGCTGGATGTGGCAAAGGCGCCGCGTCCGCTAGGACTACTTCAGGCGTTTCCAGGCGACCGCGAACCCCGTGCTACGCAAGCTGGGTGCTTCTCGCGAAAGAATGTAATCCACGCGCCGATTGCGGATCTCATCCGTCTCGTCGGGCGTGGCAACCCGCAAGCTGGTGTCGCCGAACCCTTCGAACAAAATTGGAAACCGCAGCCCACGCTTACGAAAATACCCGGCGATGGCGCGCGCGCGCCGCATCGACAGGTCGCGGTTGTAGATCGGATCGCCACGCGTATCGGTGTGTCCTGCAATGAACAGGTTGGCCGGACCCACGTCCTTGTAATGATTCACCATCGCGACGATCTCTTTCAGACTCGCCTCCAGTTTCGATCGCTCGCTGTCGCGAACGGCATCCGAACCGGTTTCAAAGTTCACTTCCTCGTGCGGAATTGCAACCCACGGGAACATCGACATCCCCGCAAAGTAGCCGTACACGTCCGTGACCTTGAGATCGATCCGCGCAACCGCACCTGTGACCGCTGGCCACGACAACACAATCGGCACGCCGGCCTTGTGTCCCTGAAGATCGTGACTGTTCTCGGCCAGCGTGCTGCCATCCAGGCCGCGCACCACAATCTCGACAACCCGCGGATCGCGCGACACGGTCATCGAGAAATGACGGGCCGTCACGTCGACGCTGGCCCGATCGATCTGCAACCGCAGCGCATCGGCAACCACCGCTTCAAAAGCGATGGATTCGTCGTGTCCCACCCCACCCTGTTCGACGCGCACCGTCCCGGTGTAACGATGGACGCCGACATCCGACGGCAGCAAAACCTCCTGGGTTGCGCCCGGACCGACGGGTCCAAAGCCGGTTTGAACCAGCTTGCCGTCGTCCCGAACCATCTCGATCCGCACCTTGCCCACCGATTCTGTGGTGCGAATGCGCAGGCGCGGCTTTTGGCCAGCGGATACCCGGGTCAGGTATTCGATGGATACTGAAGATGATTCGCGGGCGATGACGGACTGCGCCGCGAAAACCGGCCCCACCAAAGTTCCCAACAACAATAGCGTTCTCATACAGCTCCGAGCTTAACCACTGGCCGAATCATCTTCGAGGTAGAAATCTTCCCAGGCCGTTTTTCTCGGGTATGCTTCCGCCCATGAAAATACTGCGCGATTCATCACCGACATCCATCATGGCGGGCGCATGCCTCGCCCTTTTTATCGCGGTTTCCTGCTCATCGGGCAGCAGCACCAACGGCGGCAGCGGCGGCTCGGAAGCCGGCGGAGCCGGCGGCAAGACGAACACTGGCAAGACCGGCGGCAAAACCGGTGGAACTTCGGGCGCGAGCTGCACCAAGCTCGATGCCAAGGCCGGAATGGATCCCGTTCCCGCCCTCGTGATGTCAGAGATCCGCCCGGGCGAGAGCATCGAGGTTTACAACACGACAGCGGCTGCAATTGACCTGTCAGTCAAACCCTCGTGGTACCTTTGCGCCTTTCCGTTCTACCTGACTGGCGATATCTCGACGCTCACGGACAAGACCTCCATTCCAGCGGGCGGAAGCATCAAGCTGACCTGGCCCGCAACCTGGCTCGACAACGACAAGGTTACGCTTGTGCCCGGCGTGGAAAAGGGTGAAATGTTGCTCTACACGGGCGGTCTGCTGCCCACCAACAACAACAATCTAAAAGACTACGTTTGTTGGGGCAGCCACACGGGTGGCCGCAAGGACAAGGCGAACGCGGTTAACGCCGAGGATGCCAAGATCTGGTCCGGTGACTGTGTCGCACAGCCAACCAGTGGCTCCATCGCGCGCAAGGTCGGCACCGACGGTGAGAGCAAGGACTCGTACGACCCGGCCGCGGAAGACGGCGTCATGGATTGCCCTTAACCTGAGCCGGTTGGGGATCTTAAAGACCGCAGGTCGCGCTCCAAACGGCGCTCTGCGGTTTTTTTTTGGCCAAAGCGAAAAATCGCGGGCGCAGATGAACCAATTTCGGGCCATTCGCTGTCCTTTACGCTAGCCTCAGCCGACTACCCCATCGCGCCGCATATCCCCGTGACCCGCCAAGGTAATCCCCGCAAGAAAAAGAAAGCCGTCGGCGTACGACAGGCGCGATCCAGTCCAGATCATCGCGCCGTGCGCGAAGCGGTTTCCGTCTCTGAATCGGCGGCGCAGCAAGGGGCACCGCAAGGGGCGCAGCAAGGGGCGCAAGGGGCGCAGCAAGGGGCACCGCAAGGGGCGCAGCAAGGGGCGCAGCAAGGGGCACCGCAAGAGGCTCAACAAGGCTGGCAGCCGGTGGATGGCGAAGATCGCCATGCGGCGTCACCCTTGATCGCGGGTAGCACCCTCGGGCCACCGCCCTCGGGCGTCGCCTACGAACTCGCGCTCGACACACAGGGACACGAGGGTGAGCTCCAAGATCTCTTTTTCCAGCGTGGTCTGGATGAGGCACACCTGGCCGCGCACCACGCGGATCACGATCATTTCAAGAGCCCTCCGCGGTGGAACCGACTGGCCATCGGCATCGGTGCGGTGGGATTGCTCGGGGTCGTGGTGCTGGCCTCACTCTCAACCGGCAAGACCAAGAAACACAGGGTCGAATCGCCTCCGGTTGCTGCCGCGGTGGCCAGGCCCGAAGCGCACGCTGCACCACCCCCGAAAGCACCGGAGCCCGTGGAAAAACCGATGGCCGCCGCCTCGGTCGACGCTGGTTCTGAACCGCCAGAACTGAAACCGACAACGACGACGCCCCCGACCGTCTTGACCGAAGCCGCTTTTTCACCCTTCGTGCTGGACGAAGCCACGGCCCTGGCCTGCAAAAAGGCCTACAAAACGCAAAAGTACGGCGAAGTCGTCAAGCTGTGTGGCGCGATCATCGACGGCGACGCGACACCGGCCGTGACGCCCGAAACGGTCGAGTTGACCTCGTTCGTCGCGCACGCCTTCCTGCTGACGAACAAGCTCAACGAAGCGGCTGCAACCGCTGAAAAAATAATCGCAGTCGCGCCCGACCATGCTTTTGCCCATGTGGTGCTCGGGATGGCAGAACAAGAGCGCGGTCACGCCAAGGATGCCCGGCGTGCTTATACGCGATACCTTGAGCTTGAGCCGAAGGGAACTTACGCCGCGGACCTTCGGGCTGTGTTGCGCGGACTCTGAGCGCAATCGTGTTCGAAAAATTGCCGTGAGCATGATACGGCCATTCAATCGATCACGGAACGATGCCGTTTCGTGCAACGCCAGTCGAGCGAATCAACGACGCAATCACGACGGCGGGACAAGCCGTCACGGCGCGGGTTGCGCTCAAGGATGCTGTCGCCCATTGCAAGACCGAGCTTTCCCTCTTGAACGATCGGGTCCGAACGCTGAAAAAGCGCCTGCGCGACGAAGAGCGCCGTTGCCACCGCTTCGAGCGTGTCACCCTGCCCTCGCTCATCCACGGCGTGCTCGGAACCCGGGAAGTGAGGCGAAAGGAACGGCAGGACGAATACCTTCGTATCCGCGAGGCGTTGCTTTCGGCCATGGCCGAACGCGATCAAAAAGTCGTCGAGGTTGAGCAACTGCAAGACCGGTCGGCCCCCCTCGAAAACGCCGAGCACTTGCTCGCGGAGGCCCTGCAAACCAAGGCACGCTGGCTGCGCGACAACGATGTCGAAGCCGGCAGTCGACTGTGGGAACTGGCGGAGGGCGAGCAAACCCTGCTCGTCTCGTTGCAGAAGATCGAAAAGGCGCTGCAAAACAATCAGGACAGGGGCACTTCCCGCCCCACGATGATGCGACAGCTTGCTATGTTGCAAGACATGCAAATGCGCAAACGACAGCGTCTGCAGATCATCTGGCAAGAACGGCAATCGCTTTTGCTGGACGGCGCCCGGCTCCCAATGTCAGAAACCGCAGCACAGGGACTTTAGCCCGTGCCTAACCCCACCGTGGCTCTGGATCAGTTCCCGCGCACTGCCGTCGTACGGCAGCGATTTCCGCGCGCGACCGAACTCGACATTGAAGCGATTGTCGAGGCGGGTCTCGCCAAGATCCCGTTTAAATCGGGCGAGCGCATTGCGATTACGGCGGGCAGCCGTGGCATCGTCAACGTCGCGCGCACCGTCATCGCGGTGGTTGCCGCACTGAAAAAGCGCGGCGTCCTGCCCTTCATATTGCCAGCCATGGGCAGCCACGGCGGTGCGACACCTGAAGGACAAACAGAAGTCATCGCCACCTGGGGCATCACACCCGAAAGCGCCGGCTGTCCGATCGTCGCGGACATGGATGTGACTCAGATCGGCGAGTCGATCGATGGGGTTGCGGCCTATTGCAGTACACCCGCGCTTCGCTGCGATGGCATCGTCGTCGTCAATCGCGTCAAACCCCATACCGATTTTGGCGGACCCTACGGCAGCGGCCTACTGAAGATGATGGCGATTGGCCTTGGCAAGCAGATCGGAGCCTCGGCGATCCATCACGCTTCGGCCCGCCTTGGACTTGCAAAGTCGATCATCAACGTCGGCAAGGAAGTGCTTGCGAAAGCGCCGATCCGGTGTGGCGTGGCACTGGTTGAAAACGCAGTTCACCAAACGTCGCACGTCGAGGTGATTGCGCGAAATCAGATCGAAGAACGCGAGCAGGCGCTGTACGAACAAGCGGAGCGAAGCATGGGTCGATTGCCCATCGACAACATCGATCTGCTCATCGTGGATCAGATCGGCAAGGACGTAAGCGGCTGCGGCATGGATCCGAACGTGATTGGGCGCAGCATCTTCGGGTATTCGGCAGCGCTGTTCGAAACGCCGACCACTCGCCCCATCGTGCGGCGCATCTTCGTTCGCGATCTGACCCCGGACACCCACGGCAACGCCTCGGGACTCGGGATGGCCGATTTCACGACCCGGCGGCTGGTTGACCAGATCAACTGGGAGGTAACCCTGATGAACGCCCTCACCTCGCTCGCGGTGACCGCGGCCAAGATACCGATTTGCCTCGAAACCGATCGGGAGATCATTGGCATCGCACTGGCGACGCTCGCACTGCCGGACCCCTCCCGCGCCCGGGTGGTCCGGATCCGTGACACCCTGTCGGTGGAGATCCTTGAGCTCTCCGAGGCCTGTTTAGAGGACAGCACCGTGCGTGCTCTGGAACCGGCCCGGCCGCTGGGCGGGATGCAATTTGACCCCCAGGGCAACCTGAATGTGCTTTTCTAGGGAACGATGACCGAGCCGAAGCCAACCGTCGCGCCGATCTATGTCAGGGCCCTAAAGCGTTTGCTCGACAAGGAACAGCCCGATGGGCTCTACCTGTTGTTTTCGGTCGAGATGTGGGAGCGCTTTTCGTACTACGGTATGCGGGCGCTGTTGGTTTTGTACCTGACGGCCACCGTAGGCGGACTCGGATGGAGCAAGGAAGACGCCGCCAATCTCTACGGCAACTATACGGCGCTTGTCTATTTGACACCGCTCATCGGTGGCTACCTCGCCGATCGCTTCATCGGCATCCACCGCAGCATGGTGATTGGTGCAACGCTCATCACGCTCGGGCACTTCACCCTCGCGCTGCCAAGCGAAAAAGCATTCTTCATTGGGCTTGCGCTCATCATCATCGGAACTGGCTTTTTCAAATCGAATGTTTCGACGATGGTCGGACAGCTTTATTCCGAGAACGACCGCCGCCGCGATTCCGGATTTACCGTGTTCTACATGGGCATCAACATGGGTGCCTTTATCGGACAGATCGTCTGCGGCTCCCTCGCCGAAGATCCACGCCTCGGCTGGCACTACGGATTCGGCGCAGCGGGCGTTGGCATGACGCTCGGACTCATCGCCTACCTCCGCAACAAGCGCAACGTTCTGGGCACCATCGGCGAGCGCCCGGCGGAACGCGCCAAACGCACCACCGATGGTCAGCTTCCCGCAACGGCGCCGCTGTCGCGGGAAGAGAAACACCACGTCGCGGCCATCTTCATTCTACTTTTTTTCAACGTGTTTTTCTGGCTCGCCTTCGAGCAGGCCGGCTCGTCGATGAACTTTTTTGCCAACGAGCGCACCGACCGGCTCGTACTCGGCTACACCATTCCCGCGCCCTGGTTTCAGTCAATCAACCCCCTCGTCATCATCCTGTTCGCGCCGATTTTTGCGCGGCTCTGGGGCTGGCTTGCAAAGAAAAACCGGGAACCCAGCACCCCCGTCAAGATGGCAACCGCGCTTTGGTTGCTGGGCTTCGGCTTCGTGTTCATGGTGCTTGGCGCCAGCAACTCGGATGGTGGCTTGCAGGTCAGTCCGCTCTGGTTGATCGCGGCCTATACCTTTCAAACCTTCGGTGAGCTGTGTCTCTCTCCTGTCGGGTTGTCGATGGTGACCAAGCTTGCCCCGCTGCGTTTCGCGTCGCTCCTGATGGGATCCTGGTTTCTGTCGAGCGCGATCGCACACAAGCTGGGCGGCACCATCGCCGCCGCGGTCGAGCGCATCGAGCGCGGCGAGGTGTTTCATTTGCTGGGTGGTCAGGCCGATTTTTTCCTGATCTTCGTCGTCACCTCGGGGGTAGGCGGCGCCCTTTTGTTTGCCGTATCACCCATTGTAAAAAAACTGATGCACGGACGCGCGTAGGATAGCGATTGTGGTCGATCTCCAAGTTTTGTATGCCCTCTTCATGATCAACGCGGCCGCGGGACCTCCTCCCACTCGCACCGACAAAACCGTGGACACCCTGCACGGGGTGAAGGTGGCAGATCCTTACCGCTGGCTGGAAAATGCCGAGGCATCCGAGGTCAAGCAATGGACCGCAGCCCAGAACGCACACATGCGCAAGGTGCTCGACGGCGTCCCCGATCGTGCTGCACTTGAGAATCGACTGTGGACGTTGCACGAAATTGGCGCCCTCGGTACGCCAGTCGAGCGCGGGTCGGGCAAAACGCTGCGGCTTTTTTCCACGCGCCGAGATGGCAAACAGAACCAGCCGGTGCTTTACGTGCGCGAGGGTCTGCGCGGCAAAGATCGCGTCCTCCTCGATGTGAATCAAGAGGCCGCCGATGGAACGCTCTCGCTTGATTCGTGGGATCCCTCCGAAGACGGCACATGGGTCGTCTACGGCACCTCCAAGGACGGCAGCGAAGAATCGGTGTTGCGCATTCGCAATACCGCAACCGGCGTCGACCGGTCCGACGCCCTGCCCCGCGCACGGGCCGCCTCGATAGCGTGGCTCCCCGACGCCTCGGGGTTTTACTACACCCGGTACCCCGCACCGGGCAGCGTGCCACCGGACCAGGAAAAGTATCACAGGGCGGTCTACTTCCACGCGCTCGGCGCCGATCCGGCGAGGGATGCGCGCGTTTTTCCCGCACAGGACGATCGCACGCGCGACATGACCGACTGGCCCACCGTCGGCCTGTCGCCCAATGGTCGATGGCTGGTCATCACCGTTTCGCAAGGCTGGGCCAAAACCGAGATCTTTGTCGTCGATCGTTCGCGCACCGATGCCTGTGCGCCCACACCGGTCGTGGTTGGAAAATCCGCGATCTACCAGTCGGTAGAGGTTCTCGACGACACGCTTTACGTGCTCACCAACGACGGCGCCCCTCGATACAAATTGCTCGCGATCGATCCGGGTTCATCCGGTGAGTCGAACTGGAAGACAATCATCGCCGAGGGACCCGATACGCTGGAAAGCGTCGGCGTCGCGGGATCGCATCTCGTCGCGACCTTCTTGCACGACGCGGCTTCCGGGGTGCGTCTGTTTTCGCGCAAGGGCGTTCTTGAACGAGAGGTCCACCTTCCGGGTCTCGGCAGTGCTGCCGCGTTTTCATCGCGCGCGAGCCATCCAACCGTTTACTTTCGTTATGGCTCGTTTTTGACCCCGGGAACGATCTACGAACTCGACGGCGACACGGGCAAAAGCAAGTTGTGGGCACAACTGAAAACCCCGATCGACGAGCGCAACTTCGAGGTCCATCAGGTTCACTATCCCTCGAAGGATGGCACCTCGATCCCGATGTTCCTCGTGCACAAAAAGGGTCTTGTCCGAGACGGAAAAAATCCAGCACTCCTTTATGGCTACGGCGGATTCAACATCGCCTTGACCCCTGGCTTTGCGGCCGCCGTCATACCGTTCATCGAACAGGGCGGCCTCTACGCCGTGGCCAACCTGCGAGGCGGTGGCGAGTTTGGCGAGGACTGGCATCGCGCAGGCATGTTGAAGAACAAGCAAAATGTCTTCAATGACTTTGCCGCCGCGGCCGAGTTTTTGATCGGGCAGAATTACACGCGCCCCGAACGGCTTGCGATTTCGGGTCGCTCCAACGGCGGATTGCTGACCGGCGCAACCGTGACACAACGACCCGAACTTTTTCGCGCGGTCATCGTTGGCGTCCCGCTGCTCGACATGGTTCGGTATCACAAGTTCCGCATCGCGCGCCTCTGGATCCCGGAATACGGCGATCCGGACAAGGCCGACGAGTTTGCGTGGCTTTATGCCTATTCCCCTTACCACCGGGTGAAGCCTGCAACCCACTACCCCGCGGTGCTGGTCTTCACCGCTGAATCCGACACCCGGGTGGACGCGATGCACGCCCGCAAGATGACGGCGCGCCTGCAAGCCGCGACGACTTCCGGACATCCGGTGCTGCTGCGCCTCGAACAACAGGCCGGTCACGGTGCCGGCAAGCCGCTCGGCAAGCAGATAGCGCAATACACCGACGAGCTGGCCTTTTTGTTTCGTGAACTTCAGTTGTCTGCCCACCCAAACGCCAAACCATGAATGCTGCAACCGATCGCAAAAAAATCCGAGTCGTCCTTCTTTTCGGAGGGCAGTCGAGCGAACACGAAGTTTCACTGCTGTCGGCGCGAAACGTCCTCGCGGCACTCGATCGAAACCGTTTTGTGCCCCAGCTTGTCGCGATCGACAAAGAGGGCATTTGGCGCACGACCACCGAAGACCAGCTCGTCACGGCGGTTGGCAACCCCAAGCTCTTGAAGCTTTCAACCAGCGGCCCACCCCTTTTGGTACCGCCGGGCCCGGGCTCGGGAATTCCATCCATCTTCGACGATCCGAACTACACGGAAACCGTGGTATTCCCGGTCTTGCACGGCAGCCACGGCGAGGACGGCACCGTGCAGGGCTTGCTTGAACTGGCCAACGTCGCGTACGTCGGTTCATCGCACCTCGGCTCGGCGATTGCGATGGACAAGGACGTGACGAAACGTTTGCTCGTGCACGCCGGCATTCCAGTTGTGCCCTGGCAAATCGTGCGCGCACGCGATTTTGCAGATGCGCCACAAGCCATACTCCAGGCAGCGGCCGCGCTTTCGTATCCGATGTTCGTCAAGCCAGCCAATGCCGGCTCATCGGTCGGCGTCCACAAGGTCAAACAGTCCTCCGAGCTTTCGGCCGCGATCACCGATGCGCTGTTACACGACGACAAGATTCTCATCGAATCGGGCGTCGACGCGCGCGAGATCGAATGCGCCGTCCTCGGAAATGATCGACCGATGGTCGCGGTACCGGGCGAAATCGTCGTCACCCATCCGGACGGTTTTTATTCGTATGACGCGAAATACGTCGACGCGAGCGGCTCTCACGTTGAGCTTCCCGCCAAGATTTCGGCCGAAACGGCCGAGCAATTCAAACAAATGGCCGCGAAGGCCTTTGTCGCGCTGGAGCTGTCAGGACTCGCTCGAATCGATTTTTTCCTCGATCGAAAAACCGGCGCCGTATTCCTCAACGAGGTCAACACCATCCCGGGCTTCACCGCCATTTCGATGTATCCCAAGATGTGGGAAGCATCGGGCGTGCCACAGATCGAACTCATCTCGCGTCTGGTTGATCTGGCACGGGAGCGCCACGGCAGGCGTCGCAACCGATCATGAGCACGGCTCCACCCGTTCGATTTGGACTCATAGGCTGTGGTACCATTTCCGACGTCCATCGACGCGCACTCGCCGAAATTCCACAGGCGCGCATCGTGGCAGTCGCGTCGCGGAATGCCGAGCGGGCCCGCGCGTTTGCCGCGAAGGCCAACTGTCACCACACCGTGGATCACGCAGACTTGTTGTCGTCGCCCGATGTGGATGCCGTGATCATCACAACGAGCAGTGGCTCGCACGCCTCGATTTCGCTCGAGGCCCTCGCCGCAGGCAAACACGTTGTGGTTGAAAAACCGATGGCGATGACGGCAAGTGAAGCCCGGCAGATGGCGACGCTTGCGGCCAACAAGGGCCTGCAGCTATCGGTCATCTTCCAGCGTCGCTTCGAGCCACACCATCTAGCCGTGAAAAAGGCGATCGAGTCTGGTGCGCTCGGACGGCTCCTGCTTTGCGAGGTCGCGTGTCCCTATTTCCGTGATCAGGCATACTACGATTCAGCGGACTGGCGTGGAACGCTGGCGCTTGACGGGGGTGCGCTCATGAATCAGGCCATCCATTCGGTCGACCTGCTGCTTTGGCTGGCGGGGCCTGCGGCCCGGGTGTTTGCCGAGACCGCCACCCAAACCCACCGCATCGAGGCCGAGGATCTTGCGCTTGCGATCGTTCGCTTGGAGCGGGGCGGATACGCCACCCTCATGGCCTCCACCAGCATCCGACCCGGCTATACCCCAACCCTCAATTTCTACGGCGAGCTCGGCAGCATCAAGCTGGCGGGCGCCGAGGTGGTGGCCTGGAATGTACCGAACATACCGGCACCCGAGGCGCCGCCGACGAGTGCCATCGGTGTGGCGACCCATCTGCTCGCAAGTCACGAAGCCCACCGGGCTCAACTTGCTGATTTTGTTAACGCTCTTTCGGAGGGCCGGCCGCCGCTGGTCACGGCAGAGGAAGGGGTGGCTTCGGTCGCGCTCATCGAGGCGGTCTATCGCTCCGCGGCATTGTCCGTACCTGTCGAACTGTAATATGTCTTGCAAATCGGCATACCCCATCGTCGCTCCCTGGGTTACACTGATCTCGACCTAACCACGTTAGGACTAACGACTGTTTGAAGGGAAAAGAGACGCATCGCCATGTCACACAAAGCACTGTTGGTTTCCGAGGACTACGAACAACTCCGCAGCCTTGCGCTCGCGTTCAGAAAAGAACCCTTTTCGTTGGCCATCGTGGAGACAGCCGACGATGCCCGCTCCATGTTGGCCCGTGAGCCCATCGGAGCCTTGGTCATCGACGAAAACCTTCGTGGCAGCAGGGGCATTGATTTGCTCGTCGAACTAGCACATGACTTTCCGCAGATACCCCGCGTGTATGCCTCGGGAGAATTGAACCTTGAGAGTATGGTGCGCGTCGTCAACCAGGCGCAGGTTTTTCGCCTCCTTCGCAAGCCCTGGGACGCAGAACACATGGCGCAGACCATCCGAGTGGCATTGCGCAAGCACTCGATAAAGTTGCTCTCGGATCGCGTGGTGAACCTCGCCCGTAGGCAGACCCTGCTGGTCGAGGAACTCGATAGAGAAACCGTTGCAGGTGATCGGTCGCTCCCTTCCGTCCCGCACCAGTCTCGGATGGAAATGTTGCATGCCCATCCGTCACACGCTTCTGCACAGAGCCCGCTCGCCGACATCGATCCGATCACGATGCTGACCCCGGACGAGGCATCACAGCTGTCTCGACGGGAAACCGAGATCCTCCGCGCGGTCGTCTCCGGGAAGAAACCGCGCGACCTCGCTCGGTTGTTCTTCATCAGCGTCCACACCTCGCGCAATCACATCAAATCGATCTACCGGAAACTGGGCGTTCATGCCCACGGCGAGCTCATTGCCAAGGTGTTGCGCCCCGCGGGCGCCCCCCAACAGCAATTCATTGGATGATAGAGTGGGTCGTCAACGTCGGAACACGAGGACGTACCCGCCCACCACCACCACGAGGACGGCGAACAACAACTTCCAGTTCCGTCTTGCCCACTCGTAGCTCGAAAGATGCTCGTTAAAGTCTACAATCTCGGCGCTTTCGATGCGTCGGCCGGACTGGAATTTTCCCGAGTCCTGACCGGCAGACTCGATCTTGCGATATTCGCCACTTTCGCGCTGGCGCAGAATATCGACGTTGTCGTCGCGATAGGCACGGCCTGACTGCGCCGGATCGAGGTTGATGCGCACCCGCTCTTGCTCCGAGGCGGATGGAGGCGAAATACGGTTGTACTCTGCGTGTGCAGAACCCCCGATGATGGTAGCAAAGACTGCGATGACCAAAAAGCGGGTTGCGCTCACCGGCAGATTTCCTAGAGCAACTCGTTGCACTCGGTCGCGACAATGTCGTCAAGGGTCTCACGCCGGACCGACAAGGTGGCCTTGCCATCCTGCCACCAAACCTGTGGCGCGCGGCCCATCGAAACGTAGTTCGAGCTCATCGCAGCACCATAGGCACCGGCATCGTGTAGCACCAGCAGATCGCCCACATCCGGGCGAGGCAGCATCCGCGGCTGGATCAACTCTTGATCATCGCGGGTGAACACATCGCCGCTTTCACAGAGCGGACCTGCAATGACCAGCGGCTCTACCTTCCGACCAACACCCGCACCCACCACGGAAATGTGGTGATACGAACCATACATGGCAGGCCGGACGAGATCGTTAAATCCCGCATCTACCATCACAAAGGTGTGACCCGGACCCTTGGCGTTCGCTCGCGTTTCCTTGATATCGGTCACGCGCGCCACCAACAACCCGGCACCGGCAACGCCATAGCGACCCGGTTCGACTTCAATGCGAATCGGACGCCCGGCCACCTTTGACAGCGACTTTTCTGCCTCGGCCAAAACCGGTCGATACCAGTTCTGTAGATCGTAGGGTTCGGCACCGGGCTTGTAGGGAAATGGAATGCCACCCCCGAGGTTGACGGCCGTCACGTCGGCGAAGGCCGGTAGCACGTCGGCAAAAAATCCGACGAGACGTCGCATGTTTTCGTCAAATTCACGGGGCGCGGGACCGGTGCCCACGTGGGCGTGCAGGACGGTGATCGGGATCGATGCATGTTTCGCAGCGTCGCGCAGCGCCGACAGATCTTCCGGCCAGATCCCGTGCTTCGATGATGGACCCCCGGTGTCACACGATTGTACATGGCCGTGTCCAAAGCCGGGATTGATGCGCACCGCGATCGGACCTCGATACCCTGCGCCGGCAAGGCCTGCGATCATGCCAGGCGAGCCCACGTTGGGCATCACGCCGTGTTCCAACACCACGCCAAGCGCGTTGTCACGGAAAACATCCGAGGTCAGCATGATGACCGGCGGTTCGGCGCCACCGGGGAAGCCGGCTCGCATCGCGCGCAACACTTCGTTGCCACTGACCGCATCGATCCAGAGCCCTGCATCGCGACAGGTCTGCAGCACGCGGTGATTCGAGTTTGCCTTCAATGCGTAGCGGCAGTTTGCATTCAGGCCCTCGACAAGGGATTGCAAACGACCGACCGCGGTCTTGACCTCGGAACCGTCATACAAATAAAAAGGCGTACCAACCTGGTCGGCCAGTCGTGACAGCGGGTATTGCTCTAGTGAAAGCATGTGTTGGCGAAGGCGCCGAGAATAGCGCCTTTTTTCCCCGCTGCCTGTGCCTACATCACGGCGCCAATGGGCCAGGGCGAGAACTCGGACTCACCAAATCCCTGCTGCTCGCTCAGGGTATGCTCGCCCGACGCCGTCGCGATGATGCGCTCGAAAATGCGCTCACCGCAAGCCTCCAGCGTTTCCTTGCCCTCGACGATGCCGCCACAGTCGATGTCCATGTCCTCGGGCATCCGGGTAAAGACACTACTGTTGGTTGCAAGCTTGATGGAAGGGGATGGCACGCAGCCAAAGACCGAGCCGCGTCCCGTCGTGAAGCACACCACGTTGGCGCCGCTTGCGACCTCGCCTGTGACCGAGACGGGATCGTAGCCGGGACTGTCCATAAAGTTAAACCCGCGCTTTTTGAGCGGTTCGGCATAGGCCAGCACGTCGACGAGGTTGGTCGAGCCACCCTTGGCCATCGCGCCGAGCGACTTTTCGAGGATGGTCGTGAGTCCGCCAGCCTTGTTGCCAGGCGACGGGTTGTTGTCCATGTTGCCGCCGTTGCTTGCGGTGTACTTCTCCCACCACTTGATGTGCGCTATCAGCTTCTCGCCCACGGCGCGGGTTTCGGCCCGACGGGTCAGAAGGTGTTCGGCGCCGTAGATCTCGGGGGTTTCGGCGAGGATCGCACTGCCACCATGTTGCACCACGCGATCGGCCGCAACACCAAGCGCCGGGTTGGCCGTAATCCCGGAATAACCATCCGAGCCACCACATTGCAAGGCGACGATCAAGTTCGACATGGGCACGGGCTGACGCGCAATACGGTTTGCATCCGCCAGCATCTCGCGAATCATCGCAACACCACGTTCGACCGCCTTGCGGGTGCCGCCGGCAGTCTGAATGTTGAGAATCGGGACAATGGCGCGGGTACGCAACAGCCGTTCCCGATCCACCAGCTCGTCCAACTGGTTGCTCTCACATCCAAGACCCAGCATGAAAACATGGGAAAAGTTGGGATGGCGCGCAAACCCCGCGATGGTCCGGCGCAAAAGGGCAATGCCCTCACCGCTGCTATCCATGCCACACCCCGTGCGATGGGTGAGCGCCACCACGCCGTCCACATTGGGATAGTCGGCGAGCGGATTGTGACCGGTCATCGGATCCCGTCGGAAGGCATCGGCCACAAATCGTGCTACGGTTGCCGAACAGTTGACCGAGGTCAAAACGCCCACGTAGTTGCGCGTGGCCACCCGTCCATCGGCCCGAACAATGCCCTGGAAGGTTCGAGGTTCGGCCACCATCTGGGTTGGTTTCGCACCCTCGCAATAAGCGTAGTCGCGATCAAAATCACGCATGGCGACGTTGTGCCCATGGACGTGATCGCCTGGTGCGATGTCGCTGCTCGCAAAGCCAATGATCTGTCCGTAGCGCAGGATCGGATTGCCGCTGGGGATGGCTGCCACCGCCACCTTGTGCCCTGCGAGGATGGCAACGCGGGGACTGACGGTGGTTCCGGATGCGAGCGACAGGGCGTCGCCGGGGGACAGGGCGTGTCGGGCAACGACAATGTTGTCGAGTGGCGAAAGCTGGATGAAGGAAGGAACAGCGACGGATTGAGTGGTCACGACTCAAAATTATAGGTGAGTTGGCCGCGCCAGACACGTAAAATATTACTGCTCCTGCGCGAAAACCCTTTATTCGTGTGCAATCCCAAAGAAATCGCGGATCTTCCCCAAGAGATCCCTTTTCGCCGCGGCGAGTTGCGCCTGTTTCGCGGCCTGGCTGAGGTCGGCAACGGCCGCGTCCAGGGTGACCCGACGTTGCGCCAGAGCCTCGGCCATCTGCCCGGCAACTTCGGGTCGTTCTCTCAGCAAGGCCTCAAACCCTTCGCGCCCCAGGCGATAACATTCGGCGTCGGTTTCCGCGATGACGGTAGCCGAACGTGACTCGCCGGTGAGCAGTCCCATCTCGCCAAAAAAATCACCGGGGCCCAGGGTCGCGACGGCCTTCTCAATCCCATTGGGTCCTTCAATTCGTACCACAACTCGGCCGCGTATCACGATGTAGAGCCAGTGCGCCTCGGCGCCCTGTTGGGTGATTGTTTCCCCGGCTGCGAAGGGCGCGGGCCGAAGTTCCGAGGCGAGGTGTTCTCTCTCTGCAACCGACAGCGGTGAAAACAAATCGATCTTCGCCAGGACCTGCACGCGCCGCGCATTGTCGACGCGGGCCTTTTCTGTGCGGCGTTCGATCGTATCGTTGGCAAGAAAAAGAGCCTGGGCCGGTATCGACAGTGGAATTCCAGCCCGTTGCAGCGCAAAAAATACGCGCGTTCGCACCACCGAATCCGTTGGATCATCTACTGCCATATCGCTCAGGTGATACCGAACGGCATAACGAGCAGTGCTCTCACCGAGCTCCATCAATACACAGTTTGGCGCGGGCGACGACGCAACCGACTCTATCGTGGTCGAGCGCAGCGCGTTCTCGACCGCCTCGACAACGCGCGTCGGTTCATAGCGGAAATCCACATTGAACCAGATCCAGCGGCGCCACAGTCTCGGCATGCCCGCGCGCCGGCCAAGCACCAGCACCAAACCCTTGACGAGTTGCCCATTCGGCACGACCAACGTTTCCCAGTTCCGGGTTTCGATCGCCGTATAACGCCAGCGGATCTCGGTCACCTTGCCGGTCGTGTCACCTACCGTTACCCAGTCGCCGACCCGTATCGAATGGTCAAGCTGCACGGCAAGCCCGGCGACCAAATTGCCAAGTGTTTCTTGAAACGCGAGACCAACCACCGCGGTCAACACAGCCGACGTGGCCACGATGCCCGTCAGACTAAAGCCCGCACGCGTCGCCAACGCCAACGTCGCTATCACAGAAGCCGCGGCAAAGGTCACGTCCTGAAGGATTCGCGGCGAACGCATTCCCATGCGGGTCAACAAGCCGCTGAAGACGATCGCGACCGAAAGTCCCGTGATCGAAATGGCGGCGCAAACCTGCGCTGCCGTTCGGGTAACGGCAACCGATTCGGCTCCGCGGGTGAAAAGCCAGGCGGCAACGATCACCAGTATGAGATGGAGAATCCCCAGAGCAAACGCAGTCTTGATTCTACGACGGCCTTCCTGAACCAGCACCCGCGCCACAACCCACAAGCCGAAAATCACCGCGGAGAGGACTGGCGTTGAGGCCGCCCCGGCCTCGTTCAAGATTGCGTTCCACAAAGTCATACTGCACTCGACAGTCTATACAGTCGTGGCGCCCACCGGTAACCTTTCACCCAACCATTCGACGTTGTGGCCGCGTGAGAATCATCGCGAGGCCGAAAATGACCAGCCCGAGCACCGAAGACATCAACGCAGCATCCAATCCGGGCGTGTGATATTGCATTGAGATCTTGTGTTGACCGGGTGTGATGCGAATGCCTCTCATCACGCGATTGACTCGAAAAATTTTGGCAGGGCGGCCATCGACACGTGCCTCCCATCCCGGCGCGTGCTGTTCGACAAAAACCGCCATCCCATCGGTGTTGCTGTTGCAGGTTGCCGATAAAGCATCGTCCCGATAGTCATCGATTCGGCAGTGTCCGCCTTCGGTCTCGGTGCCATGCAGGACCGCGTCGGCATCCTCCGGCTGAGTCATCGCAAGTTTTCCAGCCAGAACGTCGCGATTGAGAACTTCGCCAGGGTTTCGGGTTTTGAATGGGGTGGTCATCGTGACGACAAAGGAACGCGGAAGCGCATCCGTGACCTTGAAGAGGCGAAGCCCCGGGATCGGGTCGATGCCTGCGGGTAGGTACCCGGCTCGACTTGCCCAACCGTTCACCGATCCCAAAATGAAATCTGTTGAGGCGAATCGAACGAAATCGATCACGAACCTCTCTGAATTGGCCGTGGAGATCAACTCCCAGTTCCGCGGTACCGCCGCGTCGTACCCAATGACGTTGGCAATGCCATAAGGTCCGCCGGTTACCGAAACGAGTGACAGTAGATGCATCGATTCGAGGTCTGTATAGGAACGGGCGGCGAACGCCGTCATGGCCCGTGTCGTGGCGAATTCGTCGCGATATAGTCTTGCAGGCAGTGCGGGCGGGAGATTGCGCCGACCGGACTTGATGACGTCCACAATGGGCGGGCGACGCAAAGCAAGCGCACTTGGAACGAAGTGAAGTGTCGAAATAGACGGGATGACGAGATCGAGCAGCACCACGACCGGCAATCCGAATCTCGCAATACGATTGCGGTGGGGTCCGAGAAAGACAATACCGACAAAGACTGTGGCCGTGACAACTGCGTATACCGAACCCGCCTTCAAAAACGGTCGAATCGGCTCGGGAAACAACCCGTTTGCTAGCAATAGGATGCCCATTGCCGCCGGTCCAATCAGAAACAACCGCCAGTTCGCCGAGGCGGTCAGCACACGGTGTGCTCCCAGCGCAGCCAACGTGCAAACCGCAACGATAACAACCACCAGATACTTCTCGGGATATCGCATTTGACCGAACGGTGGCACCATTCGAAACAAACCGTGGATGGGCAAGTGCTTGCCCATCGCAAGCAACATCGCACACGTTCCAAGTGCGACGGTAGCCCACGCGAGTCGCCGAAAACTACGCGCAGCGAGCCCGGTCACGGCCAGTGCGACAACCGAGATTCCCAAATAGACTGACATGGTCAGGAACTCGCCTTGGTTGTCTCCAATGTACTTCGCCCCAGGCTGAGAAAGGAACGGTCGGCCCATCGCTCCCATCGCGACCATCTCAACAAAGCGTAGGGGATGAAAGGACCATAGTTCGGCCATCTCGATCGGTAATTTGGTCTTCCGACCTGTCGAATTCAGTGCCATGCCCACCACGATCCAGTTGGCGGAAGACAGGAGGAGAGCCAGGGCCATTGAAAGGGCGCCGCTCGCGAAAAGGCGTCGCACGGCTTTGATCGGAAGTTTCGCCGGAATCGCTGCACCTGCGTCGTGCCATAGCGTCGAGATTCCGAACCAAATCGAAACACCAACCCCCATCGTTGCAATAAACAACTCGCCTTGAAGGAATCCCATCGCGGTGGGCAAGGCGCAAAATGCCGTGATTCGAATCGATTCGCGGCGGGTCTTGTTTCCATTGCTCAAACGAGCCAGCGTGATTCCTGACAAGGCGGCCCAAGGTAGCCAGGACATTGCTTGAAGAATGACGCCGGCTGTCCACATTCCTACTGTCACGCCAGACAGTGACCAAGCAACGCCGCCGACCAGGCGCGCGATCGGGTGAAGTTGAAATCGCCTCAACGCCAGAACCATTCCGAGTCCGCCCCAAACCAAATGAAGGAGCGAATCGATTGACACGATCATTCCCGTATCGGGCAGCAAGAACAGGAGATTCGGCGGATAAAAGGTCCCAATCAGGGGATCCGCTACGACTGGAAACCCGATCGCCTGCGTCGGATCCCATCCGGGTAGGTGTCCGCCCAGTAGCGTTTCTTTCATCCGACGCCGCAGCGGTAGCGTCCAGTGTGCGGTATCGCGGACCAGCAGGATCTGACCCATCAGGATCGGAATGAACGTCAGTGCCGACGCAAGGAACAGACCAATGACATCGACATTTCGAGCGAGGAACGGTGACGTTGCCGAATTCGATGCTGTGTCGATCGCTTCTTGCGCGGTTCCTTCTTCCATGGACTCAGTGCGGCCATCGTAACACACGCAAATCGAGCACAGAAAGCGCAAGCGTGGGCATGTCCACCACCGTTTCTACTCCCGACGTGGGAACTTGGGATGGTGGTGGGCGGAGTCGACTCGAAAATCGAAACGAAAGGTCCGAAAGCGGACTACGTTCTGCGCCCCTCATGCTACGAGCAACCAATGAGTGACATCACCCGTCTCATTTCGCGCGCGGCCGCATCGGGCATCTGGTCCCGCGGGGTCAAGCTTGCGCGAGAGGGCGCCGTCACGCTTGAATCGCGCAACGACGTCGAGATCGCTTTGCGGGTGCGTTCGCCTTCCCGTCCAGTGGCCGCATCGGTCTCGCTATACATCACCCCCGACGAGGAGGAGTGGGATTGCGACTGCGGCAGTAGGGTGATGCCCTGCGAACACATCGCCGCCGCCGCCATCGTGGTGGGACAGGATGGTGAGCCGGAAGCAGGCAGCGCACTTCCCGCGTTGAAAACTGCCACCGACGCCGGCGGGCAGATCGTCTACCGGTTCATCCGCGTCGATCATGGCATGAAGCTGCAACGATTCGTAACCCAACCAGACGGCGAGGCGCCCCTGCCTGAATCGCTCACGGCGATGCTCTCCCGGCCAGGACTTGCCGCGACCTTGCGCCCGGACGAACCCGATCTGCGCGCCGATCTGCTCTTGCAAAATCGAGCGGGCGTCGTGCTGCCACCCGACACCGTATCAGCGCTGTTGCAGATTTTGTTTGATCTCGGAGACGCAAGCCGTTCGAGGGGACGTATTTTCGTCGACAACCAGCCGGTCACGATCGCCCGGGAAATCATCAAGCCGCACGCGCGCGTCTTCGATCGCGACCGCGACGTGGTACTACGAATCGAGGCCGATCCGCGCATCTCGGCAGTGGTGGCAACGGGCATCGCACTCTGCGGCGATGTGCTGCATTTGCTCGGAGAACAGGAACTCACGGGCGGCTGGCTGCAAAATCTGCCGCGCGAAGAGGTTTTCGCTCCCACACGCTTCGGCGAACTAAAGACCCGTATCTTGCCCGAACTGCAAAAACGCATCGTCGTCGCGGTGCAGAGCGACCGACTTCCCGCCATCGTCCGCGATCTCCCGCCCCGCATTCGGTTCGAGGTGACGCGTGAATTCGACGGAATCTCGGTCTTGCCCTTGATGGTGTATGGCGATCCGCCCTGTGCCCGCATCGACGACGGCCGACTGGTACACCTCGGTGGTACGGTTCCGGTTCGCGACACCGGTGCAGAACAGCGCCTGCGACTTCGGCTGCACGAAGAACTTAATCTGTTGCCGGGGCGGCGCAGCCGTCTTGCCGGGGCCGATGCGGCGCGCCTCGCCGAACGGCTGCAACGCTTCGCCGATGGCCTGGCAGGACCGGGCGCCGATGCGCTGCGAACGCTCGGCGAGCTTCGTCCCATCCTGACCTTGCGCGACGACACGGGCACGTCGAGTGCGGCCGGTGCTCGCATCGGCGTTGAACTCACGTTTGCCCTTGAAGTCAACGGCGAAACCCGCTCGGTGCCTGCCACCGAGGTCCTGTCCGCCTGGTGGAGTGGCCAGGGTCTGATGGCGATTGGTGACGGTTTCGCCAACCTTCCGCGCGGTTTCCTCGACAAACACGCCGAGAAAATCGAGGCATTGCTCGCAGCCCGTTCGCGTACTGGACACGTCGCCACCCACGCCCTTTCCACCCTCTCCTCGCTGTGTGATGCGCTTTCGCACCCGCGGCCGCCCTCGCTCGAAAAGCTCGCACCGCTGGTCGAAAGCTTCACGCAGATCCCCGTCGCACGTTTGCCGGCCGATCTGACGGCCGAGCTGCGCGGTTACCAGCGAGACGGCGTCAACTGGTTGACCTTCATGCGCAAGGCCGGCCTTGGCGCGCTGTTGGCTGACGACATGGGTCTTGGCAAAACCCTGCAAACGCTCTGCGCGATCCACGGCCGCACCCTGGTCGTTTGTCCAACCAGCGTCTTGCCGAATTGGCAAAAAGAAGCCGCACGCTTCCGCTCCGGCCTGCGGGTCTGCGCGTACCACGGAAACCGTCGCACACTGGATCCGAAGGCGGACGTGACGCTGACGAGCTATGCGATCTTGCGACTGGATTCAGAACAGCTGCAGGCCCAGGCGTGGAGTACGGTTGTGCTCGACGAGGCGCAGGCCATCAAGAATCCGGACAGCCAAACCGCACGGGCGGCCTTCGATTTGCCGGGGGATTTCCGGATCGCCCTGTCGGGTACGCCGGTTGAAAACCGTCTCGACGAACTCTGGAGCATCGCCCACTTCGCGAACCCGGGCCTGCTGGCAAGCCGGGGCAGCTTTGTTGAAAGATTTGCCGCCCCGATCGCCGCAGGCGATGCCCAGGTGGCCGCGAAACTGCGCCAGCGCATCAAGCCCTTCCTATTGCGCCGATTGAAAAAGGACGTGGCGCCCGAGCTGCCGCCGCGCATCGAATCCACACTCCACGTGGAGCTTGAGCCCAGCGAGCGGGCCGTGTACGACGCGGTTCGTGCGGCCACCCGGGCTGATGTGCTGCGTTTGATCGACGGTGGCAAGGGCATGATGGCGGCCCTTGAGGCACTGTTGCGCCTGCGCCAGGCTTCGTGTCATTCGGGCCTCGTTCCTGGGCAAAATGCACAGGGATCGAGCAAGATCACAACGCTCGTCGAATCCCTCGAAACCGCGGTGGCAGAAGGTCACAAGGCACTCGTGTTTTCCCAGTGGACAAGTTTTCTCGACAAGATCGAGCCGCATTTCAAAGAAGCCAAGATTCCTTTTCTGCGTCTCGACGGCGCCACCCGCGATCGCGGCGAGGTGGTCGATGCCTTCTCGAAGGAGGATGGCCCACCGGTGCTGCTGATCTCACTGAAGGCCGGTGGCAGTGGTCTCAACCTGGCGGCAGCCGATCACGTTTACCTCTGCGATCCGTGGTGGAACCCCGCCGTCGAGGCCCAGGCCGCCGATCGCGCCCACCGCATTGGACAGGACAGGCCGGTTTTGATCAACCGACTCGTCGCGCTCGACACGGTCGAGGAGCGCATTCTGTTGTTGCAGGAGAAAAAACGTGCGATCGCGGATGCGGCGCTCGGAACGGGTGGTGGTGCGGCAGGTGGGCTCACACGACAGGATCTGCTGGATCTGCTTGCGTAGCACACACAGCGATGGGCCGCCGGGCTACGGTCCACGACCGATCCCAGGTTCAGAGCACGGAGCGATCTACTCCCCAGCCGCCGCCAGGTACTTCTCAATCCTAAGCCGCGAAGCGTCATCGATGGCGGTGAACTTCACGCCCATCCCAAGCTCAAGGTCTGGATCGATGGATACAATCGTGCCGCCGAGCTGCAATGGCTCGGTCTGACCGGGCAAGGTGAACTTGAGGTTCACAATGGTGCCCATCGGCATCGGAATCGTCTTGTCGAGGTACATGCCCCCCGCCGAGAGGTTCCCCGCGCGGCGAAACACTTGAGTGCCGTCGTTGATTTCCTCGACCCACATCGTCACTGGCACGCGTTGGCTGGACCGCCGGTCCCGCCCAGTCGGCTCGACGGCCTTCTCCCCAACCTTATCTGCACCTTCGTCACTCATCCGGTATCGAATGGTAGCCCCGGGTTTGACAGCCCGCAATCACAACCGTAGTTTTCAACCCCCAACGAGGCCCCATCATGGACATCGTGCGTTACTCCGAAGCCGACCTGCCAACTGTTAACGGTCGCTTTCGGGTGATCGTGTACCGTGCAGCCGAAGGCGCTCCGGGCGCCGAGCCCGTGGAACACCTCGCCATCGTGCGCGGCCAGATCAGTGGACGCAGCAACGTCCTTTGCCGCGTGCATTCCGAATGCTGGACCTCCGAGGTGCTCGGCTCCCTCAAGTGTGACTGCCGCGAGCAACTTGAACGCGCGCTCGAAAAGATCGCTGCCGAGGATGCCGGTGTCGTCGTTTACCTGCGGCAAGAAGGCCGGGGCATTGGCCTTGGCAACAAGATTCGCGCCTATGCGCTGCAAAACCAGGGCGCCGATACCGTCGAGGCCAACCTCGCCCTCGGCTTTGAGGCCGACTCGCGCACCTACGACGTGGCGGGTTTCATCCTGAAGGATCTGGGCGTCGAATCCGTGGATCTGTTGACCAACAATCCGTTGAAGATGGCCGGCCTTCGCAACGCCGGCATCACCGTGGTTCGCCGAACCGCGCACTGGGTTGCAGAGAATCAGTACAACGCCGCCTATCTGGCGGTGAAACGCCGCAAGATGGGTCATCATACCGACGACATCCCAAGATTGCATGCCGTCGCCGGCAAAACCCGCCCCTGAAGAAATACAACAACACCCGTGTCATCCGTAGAAGCCGTCAAAGAAGCCCTTACCCACGTCAACGATCCCGCACTCGGATTCGACATCGTCTCTGCAGGCATGGTTGAGGATGTAACCCTCGACGACGGCAAGGCGACCATCCACATTCGCCTGACCACACCGGCCTGCCCATCACGTGATACGATTGGAAACAACATCACCGACGTGGTGGGTGCGATGGCCGGCGTCTCCTCGGTCGACGTGCGCTTCACCGCGGAAGTACGCCCCCGTGCCTCACAATCCGCAGGCGCCAAGTTGCCCGGCGTTCGCAACATCATCGCGGTCGCCGCGGGCAAAGGTGGCGTCGGCAAGTCCACCGTGACCACCAACCTTGCGGCGGCCTTGCATCGGCATGGCGCGCGCGTCGGCATTCTGGATGCGGACATCTACGGCCCTTCCATCCCTCAAATGATGGGCGATCCGGATATCCTTTCGGCCACCGGTCATGGCGGACGCATCACGCCAGCAGTTCACATGGGCATCAAGGTGATCTCGGTTGGCTTCTTCCTCGAGCGCGGCAACCCCGTCATATGGCGTGGTCCGATGATTCACAAGCTCTTGCAGCAATTCCTCGACGACGTCGACTGGGGCGAGCTGGACTACCTGATGGTGGATCTCGCACCCGGCACGGGTGATACGCAACTGTCCTTGTCGCAGCTCGTGCCGATAACAGGTGCCGTGATGGTGACGACGCCGCAAGAGATCTCGATCATCGACGTCGAGAAGGCCATCTCAATGTGGAAGCGGGTCGAGGTACCGATCCTCGGTGTCGTCGAGAACATGAGCTACTACCACTGCACCTCGTGTGGCCACGACGAGCCGATCTTTGCCCGTGGCGGCGGCAAGCAACTGGCCGAGCGCGAGAAAGTCGAGTTTTTCGGCGAGATTCCCATCGTTTCGGCCATTCGTGGCGGTGGCGATTCGGGCAAGCCCCTGACTTTTGGTGAACCGGATTCGGCTGCAGCACAAAACTTCATGGCCATTGCAGGCCGCGTGGCCTGTGCGGTTTCACGGCGCAATGTGCCGACCCCGGGCTCAGGCGTGCGATCAAGCAAGCTCGCGATGATTCGCTAGACGGGCAAGTTCCGTCAGTCGAGCGACGATAAACCCACACAATCTTCCACTGTTGTCGTTCCCATCAATCGACGTCCACGATCCGGCGTCAATATCGTTTTTGACAGTATGGCCGATCGACCAGCAAGACGTTCCAGTTCGGAAAACGCGCGCGGCTCGGTGGGCGTCTCGGCCCACTTGCATTCGATGAGGCGTAGCTTTTCACCGACAGGTATCACAAAGTCCACCTCCACGCCGTGGTGATCCCGATAGAAGTATACATTGGCAGGCGATCCGCTGTTGGTGGCGTGTCGCACGATCTGTCCAAGCGCCGCTTACCCAGGCCCTTATCGTGTTTGGACGGATGCCTACGTCCGACGCCAACGAGGCCATCGACAACAATTGTCCCGTCCGAAGTGCAACAGCCCGCCTTCGTTGCGCCTGTCGTCGACCGCCGCTTTGAGGTATCGGAAGAGCGCCGGGGCGTACTGAACTTCATCGATGATGACGGGCGTTGGATGGCGATCGAGGAACTGGCGGCCCGACGTCTCTGCCTCCTCCGCAATCCCGGGTAGATCGAGGATGACGCGCCGGTGATCCGGAAAGGTGTTTTCGAGCAAGCTGGTCTTCCCGACCTGTCTGCTTCCTGTCACCAAAACAATGGGTCTCTGACTGTGCGTTACCCTCAAAGTCTCGGAAATATCCCTTTAAATTCCCAGGCGTCAACTGCGCGCGGTTTTTAGAGCCCGCACCCGAGCGATTGAATCGAAATCGTCATCGTCGTGTAACAGCGTGCCCTTGACGCTCAAAACTTGAGCGGCGATTGCGCAGTCGACGGTACTTCGGATGGTCAACCCGCGACGACGCGCATCGAAAAAGATCCGAGCTGCTTCTCGATGCAGTTCAAGACTATCTTGTGGAATCAGCAATCGCTGCGTTGACAGGTAGCGATCAAGCAAACGCCACTCTTTCTCGTTGCGAGCACCTTGCAATACTTCCTGCATGCATACGATTGGAATGGCGAAGGGAACCTCGTCGGACTCCAGCTCGCTGAATCGTTTTACCGCAGCTGTTTTTGTGCCCTTCAAGAAATCGATGAGCACCGATGTATCGACAACAATCACCGACGCGTTGTCCGCAAGGCCTTGTGGTCGTAGCCCGGAGCGAATTCGATCTTTCCGCTCAGATCCGACAAACGCAGTCGCCGCTTCGAGTCCACGAGTGCCTGCAACCCTTCTCGCACCAGAAGCCGCTTGGTGCGAATCCCCGTCAGCCGCGTGGCTTCCGCGACCAGTTCGGCGTCAAGCTCGATATTGGTGCGAATCGTTGCCGGTTTCATGTACACAAGGATACACCAGTGGATACACAGTTGTCAGGGGAACCCGCTGCTCCGGTCGAACTTTTTTCTACTGCAACGGGGCGACGATCCGCCTGCTGCCCGCCACCCGTTTCCTCAGCCAATTGCCTTGAACGGCTGCGATGTCCGCAATGCCTTGTGGTCGTAGCCGACTCCAGGCATCAGACGCGACGCAGGTCGTCCTGAAAGGGCGACAGATTGCCTTCGTTGGTGAGCCACAACAGGACAGCGCGCATCTCGGCGTATTCGTCGGCAACAAACTCGGCCAGGGTTCGGGGCAACGAATCAATGTCGTGACCGCGCCACTCGAAGCTTGGGATCCCCTTGGTACGCGCGCGCAAACCACCGGTGACAAGCACGTCATTGGCCCGCCATGCGCGTGCGATCGCGAGGTTCAGGGCCCTGGCGTAGTCCGGATGGGATCCGATCGCCTCCGGCACCGTAACCGCATCACATCCGATGCTCCAGCAAAGCCAGGAAAGCGCATTCCACGAGGCCCGGGCCATGCGTATCAGTGCCGGGGCGCCGTACGTTTCCAGCGCCACGGTTTCATCGATGGTGACCGCGGTGAGCTCGGCATTGCCCTCCTCGTCCTCGTCTTCGATCTCGGTCTTCAGATTGCGCAGCGGCACAGCCACTGTGCCCAATATAGATGGCGGCAAGACGGATGATGCGTCGGGGGCGATCCGTGAAAACGCCGTACGAATCGCCTCGATGCGTGTGGCGTACAGATTCACTGCCCAGATGATGCGTGAAAGTGGCTGCGCGACCTCAAGCGAATATTCCTCACCCAGATCGGGCAAGGCGAGCGACGTCGGCCAAAAATCCCACTGCGGCGTCAATACCGCGAGGTATTCGTCGAGGAAAATGGCAGCCTCGGGACTGTGCTCGGACAGCAGCGCGATGTCGGCGCGCGCCGATGCGAACTGTCCGCGTTCAAGCTGCAACAACACCCGAGTCACCCACGTTTCATGACGCCCGGGTGCAAGCGCGATGGATGCATTGACAAGTTGCATACCGATGGCGCCCGTCCCGCCTATTTCCACCGCCAAAGCTCGAAAGATCATCGCGGCATCGGCGCCACCCACGAGCGCTTCGAGCAACGACTCGACGTTGCGTCCCTCGGCATCGATCGCCCGCTCTGCCTCGACGACGGCAGACGCCGGCGCGAGGGGAATGCACGAGGATTGCAGCCGGGCCGAAAGGTCGATGAGCGCATCTTCCGTGCTTGCTGCACGGGCCAGCGCGACAAGGGCGACACGCACTTGACCTGCTTCAAACAGCGACAGGGCGATTTGCCGCCACGTGGCGGTGGGCGGCTTGTCCACCAGGATCCGCGCGAAGGATTCTTCGTTCCACGGCTCTCCAATCGAAATCGTACGACGAAAGCTCCCATCGGCACTCTCGAAGGACCACTCACCGATCCGGGCGCCGCGGGCGTGGTGACCCCTGATAACCCGAATGCGATCATCGCCGTGGGGAGCTGCCTGCACCGCATCCAGACTGCGCCACCAGTCACCGTCGACGATATCTTCAAAGCCCTCGTGTACGAGAAAATGCACCGACTCGAACATCACACCGGATTCGTCATACAAGCGGCGAGCGATCCGTCGACTGGCGCGGTAGTCGGCTTCTTCGTGCAGGCTTGCATCCTGCCGCCACCAGCGCCAGGTGCCGGTTGATTGACCCGTGGTGCCATCCACGATGCCGAGCCGCCAACGTTGCGTCGATTCCTCGTACTCAGCCTTTTCGGAAATTCGGGCGGGTCGGTCCGGGCGCAGCGAACCATCGGACAACAGTGGGTGACCCTCGCCGTCGAAGAAGGACTCCCTTTGCAGACTGCCCTCGGAAAAACGGGCATCCATGCGCATCGCGCCCGGGGGTACGCAACAGCACCGGAGGGGCTCATCCCCCCGTTCCGGGGATGCGTAGCAAGTCACAATGCCATGAATCTGTCCGTTCTGATACTCACCGGTGCGCGAGACCGCGCCGGAACGGTGGAAGCGTGAAAACGGGCCGTGGAGCTGCCCGTCGGCAAGTGTTCCCTCAAAAGATAGGGTCCCCTCAATGCGATAACGTCGCAGCCGCACGGTGCCGTCGGTCCCGGTTGTCGTCTGCAACCACTCGGAGGCGTCGTCGTTCCACTGCGCGTCGGCAGGCAACGAGCCGGGCCGGGTCGGAACATCGGACGGGGTCATCGCAGCAGCAGACTAGCGCGGATCCCAGCCGCAAGCAGCAAAAGTCGACGCCCTACGGGCGACGGACCCCCAGCAGCTTGAGAACTTTGTCGACGGCAATCTCCATGGCGTATTTTGGTGCTTCGATTGCAACGTTTGTATCGATGGCCTCCAGATGACGCTGGATGATGTTCTCTCGCGTGCTCTCGAGAAGTTGCGACAACAATGGCCGATCGGGGGACATCCGCTTTCGCGCCACGACCATGATCCCGTAGCCTGTCGATTGGTCACGACGCCAGAATGGCAAGACAACTCTTTCCATCAAGAAGCGCTGAAACCACGAAAACGGTATCAAGCGACGACGCAGTCCGGCCGTCATCGATATTGCAACCGGCATATCCAGATCCCAGATCAACCATGTCACAACGTCGAGCGGTGTATGCGCCACATAGACGTCCTCAAACCCAGCGCGGCCCATCAGGTTTCGCAGTCCGTCAGCAGAAAACCGGGTGAGATGATGCGGCGAAGTATCCCCGACGCCACCCTTTATCCAGTGCCTACGTTCCCCGCCCTGTTCTCCGGAGCGCCAGTATCCCCGTTCGACATTGGGGACCGACATCAGCAGCAGACCGTCGTCGTCGAGGCGCGATCGCAACTCGGTCAGAAAGGCGAGTGGCTGCGCCAGATGTTCCAGTACTTCAAGGGCAGTGATTGTCGAAAACGTGCCTGCCAATTGCGCAAGGTCGGGAGCGACCGTGACATTCGGAATGGCCTTCTCGACGAATGTTCGGCTTGCCTGCGAAACATCAACGCCGAAAATCGAATGGCCAGCTCGGCGGGAAATTTCGAGGAGAAACCCGCTTCCCATTCCCAGGTCCAGGTGGCGACCCGACGGAATGCGACGCAATATCGCAGCCGATATCGCGCGATTGAAGCACGCGCCGTTCGCCGCTGTTTCCGTCTCCCGAACCTGCTCCGCAAACGAAGCCATGCTGTCAGAGTAAGTGGACGCCGATTGGTATGCTGAATCGTAGTCCATCTCTTTGCGGGGGGAAGCAAAGTGTGATCGGCAGTCAACACAAGCGAACCATTGATAGTCGTGCTCTCCAGGCAGGGGCGGTTGACCCAATGGAAGCAACTGCGGGGATTTTGTGCCGCCGCAAGCAGGACAGATTGCATCCGAAATCTCATTCGTGATGGCCATTTTTATTCCTTTCTAGAATCCTTGGCGGATTGCCACTTTCGCCAAAGCTCCGAAGCCGAAAACACTGTCGCACATCCCGCGAATATAAATTCCAGCCAACTCCGCTGGGACGCCATCGTTGGCGGCAACACCGTCGGGAGCACCAAAGCCAACAACCCAATCAGCAAAAACCGTACGTCACGCCCTAAACCCCACCCCAGACGTGACCGCACTTGGACAGCGACAATCACCAGATACACCAAGTGGGATATTGAGAACGCCATCCCGACGCCCTTGATGCCGAAAATCGGAACCAGCGTGATCGTGCAGAGGAAGATCACGACACCGTTGATCAAGGCGGGCACAAAAAAAGCCAACCCACTGAATCGAACCAGGACCACGTACGCGAAGCTTACCGACGAAAACCTCAATAGCTCACCCAACAGATGCCAGCTTAAAATGTCGATCACGGGCAGAAAATCAGAGGAAAGCAAATACGGCACGGCCCAACCGATCCCCCATTTGATTCCCAGTAGCAACGGCGTGCCCAACAGCAGTAGCAGGCGATGTTGTTCCTGAGCGATCCCCCTCAACGACGCGACATCTCCGCGGGCGGCGCTGACACGAGGGTAGTAGTCGTGACCGACAGCGGTCAGCATGAATCCGATGAGCGTGATCGCAATCGAATTCGCCGCTTGATAGTGACCGACGGCGTTTTTGTTAACCAAGTGTAGGACAATCACCGGCAGCAAGAATTGCACCCCAGGTCCTACGATCATGCTAGCCGTCACGGGAACGCCATGACGGAGCAATTCCCGGACATGATGGGCAACCACGCGACCCTTGGGGAACAACAATCCGGTTGTTTTCCAAAGCACCACAGTGACAAAAATCCAACGAACGACTGCTCCGAGTGCAAGACTTGGAGCAATTCCCGAAATACCAAAAGGTATGATCAACGCAAGTGAAGTTAACGTTCCTATGATATTGAGCGCCACGTTGGTGGCCGCCAGTGCCTTGACTTGGTGATGTGCGTTGATGAGACCCGTGCGCAAATTGCTGGAGACCCCAAAGAACAACATCGGGATGACCCACAACACCACTGTCCCGCTGCGATTGTCTCCAAGGAGGAAACCCGCAAGCGGCGCGCGAAAGACCACCAGCACAATGCCAATCAACAACAGTGCCGGAAGCAAGATAACAACAGCCGATCGCCAAATGGCGTGGACCTCAAGTTTGTCGCCGCTGGCGATCGGGAACGCGGTTTGTCGAACGATCGTGGTTGCCAATCCCAATTCGGCAACGATTGCGAATAGGGTAACCGAGCTTTGCAACAGGCCCATGTGGCCGTAGCCTTGTGGGCCGATAAGCCTTGCCCACACCTTGGCGGTCAAGACCCCAAGTGCAATCGTTATCAATGAGCTCGATCCAAGGAGAGCCGTGGCCTTGAGCGCGCTTTTCATTTCATCTCGAAGGCATCGACCCTATCGGTTTAGCGCTGGGCGGCGCCGATCCAACCAATAGCCGAATCGCCTCGTCCAACGAAACCAACATGTGGCGAGGCAGGCGATGCGACAGCATCAGAGTCAACGCCCGGTGCGATGCCAAAGATGCCATCAACATTTGCTGCATCCGGTTGCGTTGATCGATATAGAACAATCGCTCGCCCTGCATGATGCTTCTCCAACGTTCTACCGAAATGCCTTTGATGTTGGTGATCGACAGATCATGTTCAATCGAGGCAGGCATGACGGATACATTTCGTCCGCGTGCGTAGACTTCGGCAAAGAACCACAAATCAACTGCGTCAAGTCGATATCGCGATGGGTAGCCGCCCAATTCGCGAAGAAACGAAATCCTCACGAACGATCCTGAATTGATGCTTGAAGTCTCTCGTTCACGCACACCCTGAAATTGTGGGTCAATGTGGTGGAGACCGACAATTCCATTGACCGTTCCGACGGGGCAGACCATCTTCCCGGTAGCCATAACGCGCGGAACGACTGCGACGGTGCGTTCAGGCAACCAAGCCAGCGCCGCCTGAAACGAGCCAAAGTAGTCTTCCGGGATTCGAGTGTCTTGATCAAGGAGCAGCAGCCATTCGCTCCGTTTTTGCGTACTATTGGATATCGCGCAATTGTAGCCCGGAACCAATCCTCCATTGCGCGGATCGTGTTCGTAACGGATCGGATACGGCCAGTTCGGGGGATCTTGCCGATCGGGGCTGTTGTCCCAGATGGTCAATTCAAAACCATTCGGTGGAATCTCAGCGCGTTCGAGCGCCAGCGTCAACGTTTTGAACGCTTCGGACTCCGCGATGCGGTGCTTGTATATGACAATTACCGCAGAAACGTTCGTCAGCATCTACTTCGACGGCAAGGGGTACATAGTGTCCGTGATTTCGTTATACGGAACATCCCATCGCAAACGGGGATCGACGGGCCCTATTTTTACCGCTTCGACCGCGATCGCCATGTTGACATTGAAAAGCCCAACATTCGCGAACGCACGATCCAATACCAACGGTAAAAGCCTGGCGGGAAGCCCCTCTTTCACGTCGACAACCTTGAACCCAGTCGCCTTGTTGAAGAGGGCGTGCATGCCGTTCTCCTGAAAACGCCAGAAGTCCCATGGCAGTTCGTGACTGGGCCACGTTGGATGAGTCACGACAATAACGCGACCATTGGGTCGCAGAACCTTGTTCATTTCCATGGCCACCTTCCATGGGAAAAACAGATGCTCAAACACGGCAATCGAGATGATCGCGTCAAACGAGTTTTCGGGAAAGGTCTCAGAAAGACGGTGGGCGTCGCCGACAACGTCGACATTTTCACCCGGGTGGATATCCATGCCGACGTAGTCAAAGCCTGCAAAATTTTGTCGAACCGGATTACCCGTTACATTCCGCGCACCGACTTCCAAGATTCGGGCAGAGGGATTCGCTTTCACGTTGGCGATGAAGTTGGGTAGCATCTTCGAGTACGGATCGCTCTCGACTCGACGCGGCATCAGCGCCAAAAAAGACTCGATGAGTTGCTTGATGCTGATTCGATTTTTTTGTGGGTTCATCCGCAGGTAAGTCCTTCTCGGGCGGCATTTTGGGCCGCGGAAAACATAAGCGGGGCCCGCCGGAAACGCGAACCATTTCGACATTGGTGCTGGCAAACGCGGATACTGTCTGAAGGGTTGACCTTCGCCGTTCGATGGTCACTCTTCATCTTGTCTTCCTGTAACAAATGCCAACTCACGCCGCTGCCTTCGGCGCCCCGACCAAAGTCCTGCCAAGAAAAGCACCAGGCCGAACGTCAGCAGCGAGAACAGTGTCTTGAAGATCACCATGGCCTCGGGCAACAATTTGTCATGGTATTCGCGGTACCACCAATCAATCCGCGCGCGGTTATAGGTGCGAACCGCATTCACGTCGAGGTTGGTATAATCGAGCCACGGCGCATCCTTGGCGGCGACCGGCCATTCGTCCTTTTCGTAAACGTGTCGCAGTAGCCACGCTTGCCCTCGGATGGGCGAAAAGGCGGGCACCCATTGGATGAAGTTCATTTCTTCAAAACAAGCGCCGCAATTGTTGGGCATGTAGGCCGGCGAGCCCAGACGATTCGGATTGCCGAGCCACAGGGTGCCAGCTTCAGTGGCAAGGCGGATGTAGTGATCCCAATAAAGACCGTTTCCGATGATCTGAACCGCAACACCCCAGATCAGAACCCCGCCAACAACCGTCGCGGCAAGCCAGCGCCGCAGTCGATCCTGCCGTTCCCAGCACCAGTCGAGCAGCCAAGCCGCCGGGAAAAGAAAAACAGGAACAAAGGGCACGATGTACCGCGGTCCCCACGCCCAGTCACCGCTCCAGTAGATGAAACGCGCATACAAAAACGACGTCGGCACACTCACCAGCAACACACTCCAAAGCGCGTTTCGGTTGTTCTTGAAGAGAGGCAGCGCTGCCACTGCAAGAAACAAGGGGGGACTAAACAAGAGCAGGCTTTTCCCCGGCGAGAGAAACAGGCCCCAAAAACCGAAAAAGGCGCTGGCCGAAAATACCGACCGCGCAATACCGTAACCAGTCGACAAAGAGGCCGCGTATCGGGCGTGGTTGTACGCGAGAATAACACCCAAGAACGGCAAGAACGCCGCCATTCCAACCACCCCAAGTCCGAGCAGTCGGCGCCAATTGTGCCGCAAATCCCATCCAAGATAGACCGCCACCGGTGGCAAGGCCGGTGCAAATACCGGTTTCGCATTGATGAGCAAGCCGGCCCACACCGCCAGCGCCAACACCCGTCCGACCGTTGCATCGCGTCGTACCGCCAGAACCTGTGCAAAGAATCCCGTCATACAGAACGCCTGTAAGATCTCGGAATAGGGATAGCGTGAGTAGACCCAGATTGACGATGCAAACGCGAGGGCTGTCAGCAGAATGAGTGACGTGCCAAGCGAGACACCTTCCCGTCGGCACAGTCCAAAAAACAAGACGCACGTCAGCGCGCCAAAAAAAGCAGGGCCAACGTGGGCCGACCAGGGCAGTAAGAGCGGCGTCAGCGACGGCCACGTTGAAGCGACCTTGTCGCGCAGCCAAACGCCGGGAATATGTACCACGGCCTGAAAAAACGGTGCAATCGCGTAGATCTTACCGCCGCGCCCCACAGGCACTGTGGGTGGCCAGGGGGTGGGGATGTCGATCGCACCACGCAACACAACCGATTCTGCGACCTGGTACACCGGCGTCGCGTCGCCCCAGGGTTTCTCCCGACTTGCGCTCAACAAATAAATTGAGAGGATGACTACGAGCAATCCGAAAGCGCCCCACATCGGGAGTGCGAACTTCGGAACGGGTACCGTGCGCGACGGATCCGTCACGGCGTCATCCTTTCGGTCGTATTCGTATCACGAACCCATCGCCGCAGCGAAAATCCAGCGACGAGCAAAAGTCCTCCGATTAAGACGAGTCCGAGTGTAATGGAATATGGGGACCGGATGTGGTCGAGAAACCACCAGTCAAAGCGCGCCAGTTCGTAGGGAGCCTTGATGTCCAGATCGAGAATTGTTTCACGGTGCCAGGGCCCGTCCAACTGGGCGGTCGCCACATCGTCACCCGCCCAAAGATGCCCTGCTAGCCAGGCATGTCCTTCGATAGGCTGAAAAGGCGGCAAATAGCTCGTGACGTAGTCGTCCTCGAAGCACGGCGAACAGAACTCGACGGGACTCTTTACGAAAGCCCCCGAACGATTCGGCGCTCCAAGCCACAGGGACCGAACGAAGCCCGCGATGCTCAAGTAGTTTTTGGGCTCAAGTGCCGACCCCAGCACCTGCACGACGAGGCCCGCGCCCAAAAAATACACCGCGACCATGCTCGGCAAGAGCAACGCCCGCAGCCGACGCTGTCCGATGAGGGCTGCAAGATCTTCCAGAAAGTACAGTGCGGGCAACATTAGCACCGGAACCGCATACAACAGATGGCGAGGACCCCATCCCCAACCCCCGGTCCAAAAGGGATGCTTGGCGAAGTAAAGGAGCTCAGGAATCAGGAAAAGCGCCATCAACCACAACAGATGCGACTTGTCTCGTCGCAAGACGGATCCCACACCAAAAAATCCAAGGATGATAGGCAGGTTGTAGAGCAGAAGGCTCTTGCCCGGCGAAAGGAATATGGCCCATAGACCCGACAACACGCCCTGTTTCATCGGGACGGCCAAGAGCGCCGAAAACACTGCCGTTGGACTGTTGAGACGAAGCCACGAATCAAGGCCCGTCACGAACAAACCTAACCCCATCGGCCACGCAATTGCCCATCCCAGACGCATCGCAGGCAGCCCCCCTCTCAATCCGTACCACACAATAGCCAAGGCGACACCAGGAATCATCCAAATGAAACTGACAGCAACCGACAACAATGCCGCCAACCAAAGGCTCAGATTGCGTGCGGCTTTCAATCCGGGTGTTTCGGCAAGCGCAAGGGCCGCCGCGAAGGCGCCGGTGAATAGCACGGTGTGCAAAACGTGATTGAGCGGCGTGCGCCCCAAAACACCGACCGAAGTCGCGAATACCACAACCACCGAGCCCAAGCGGGCTACCACGCGCGACAGACCCAGCGTCAGCGCGAGGCCGAAAAACTGCAGGGCCAGCACGCCGGCCAGGACCGCCGACGCAAGCCTTGATCCCAACACGGTCAACCCGTCTCGCGACTTCGGCGCCAGCTTCGAGCCAAGCTGTATGAGCAGCGCACCCGGTAAATGCACTACCGAATTGACGAGCGACGCTTCGCCCCAGACCCGCTCCTTGCGCGCGGGCTCACCCGTGGCAACGATCTTGGGGGTCCCATACCGTACAAGTGAAATCGCGGGCTCGAATAGCTGACGGGCCTCTCCCTCGGGCTGGCCACGGCCGCCGAAAGCCAAAAGGATGGCTGCAACGGCTAGCACCAGGGCGAAGTTCCCGGTCAGGCGTTGGCGGAGCGTGTTTGACCCCATACGGTAATGCTCAAGAATTTGACGCTTTAAGACAGCAGGGCGGCATGTGCCCTGGCGATTTGCTGACCGTCAAGGCAACATTGGCCGCAACCATGACAGGTATCGACGCAGACCGTAAGGGCAAAACCCGTGTCTCCGTGGCGCTCTGCACGCACAACGGCGCGCGATTTCTATCCCCCCAGCTCGAAAGCCTCGCAGCCCAGCGACAGCAGCCCGACGAGCTCATCGTTTCGGACGACGCATCCAGCGACGAGACCCTGGCGCTATTGCAGACGTTTGCCAACCGTGCGCCATTTGCCGTACGGATCGAACAGAATCCCGTGGCCCTCGGCGTGGCGGCCAACTTTGCCCGGGCTTTCTCTCGTTGCACAGGCGACGTCATTTTGCCCTGCGATCAGGACGACGCCTGGCATCCGAACAAGATCGCGACGCTCGTCGACACCCTCCTGCAAGGCGACGCCGAACTGGCCCTCTGTGATCTTCAACTGGTCAACGAAGAGGGACGCGCCACCGGCACGACCCAGTGGCAAGCGCTCGGTTTCGATAGAAAGGCGCAGGCGGCATTCCTTGACGATTCATGGGACCTGCTCTTGCGGATGAACGTCGCCACGGGCGCTGCAATGGCCTTTCGGTCTCGCCTGTTGTCGGCAGCGCTGCCGATTCCACCTGGTTTTGTACACGACGAGTGGCTTGCCTTTCTGGCGTCGCTTCACAGGCCGATCGCCCTGCAAGAACAGCCGCTCGTGCAGTACCGGCAACATCGCAACCAACAAATTGGGGGTGGGGTGAAGGGATTGCGACAACAGATCGCCCATGCCCGCAACTGCATGAACCGCGATTATTTTCTGCGGCAGGTGCAGAAGGTAGAGGCACTCCTCGAACGTCTCGCCGAACACAAGGCGCCACCGGTCCGGCTCGAACAATTGCATGCGCGCCTCAAACACCTGCGACGCCGCGTGGCGCTGCGCGATGAGGGAATACGACGCCCACTCGCGATCGCCTCGGAATGGATTGAGGGAAACTACCAGCGCTTTGGCTACGGCTGGAAAAGCGCCGCGCAGGATCTTTTCCTGTAAGCGCCGTGGCGGGCGAACTAGGCCTTGCTGACCTTTTCTTTTTTCTTTTCGGGCTTGTCGGGCTTGTCGGGCTTGTCGGCCTTGGGCTTCGCGGCGGCATCGGTCGATGCGCTTGTGCTCGACGCGTCCGACTTGGAATCCGATTTGGAATCCGACTTGGTCTCAGACTTCGGGTCGCTTGGCGCGGCGCCCGCCCCCGATTTCGACGAGCCGTAAAGATCCGAATACCAGCCGCCGCCCTTCAGGTGAAAGGAGGTGCGGGAGATCAGGCGCTCGACCTTCTTCTTCTTGCACTTTGGGCAGACCTTCACCGGACCGTCGGTGATCCGTTGCCATTCCTCAAATTCATGCTCGCACGCAGCACAGCGGTACTCGTAAATTGGCATGGTTTGATTGTTGACCGAGCGGTAGGTATAGACACGGGACAATGGCTGTCAAGCCCGCCTCCCGAGGCGCCTCCACGAGGACCCCCGGCAAGATCATACAGCCAAAGGGTTGGATTGCCCCCAGGGGTTATGCCAACGGGATACTGAAGACCGGGCAGTTTTTGGCGATCGGCGGCCAGATCGGCGGAAAGCCCCCCGGTATGGCGCTCGAGCGCGGCATGCCGGGACAGTTTGCACAGTGTCTCGACAACGTGCTCGCGGTGGTGCACGCGGCCGGTGGCGAGCCGAAGGATCTCGTTTCGATGACGATCTACGTGACCGACCAGCGGCAGTACCACGCCGCCAACAGAGAAATCGCGAACGCCTGGCGCAAGCGCATGGGCAAACACTATCCGGCGATGGCGCTCGTTGAGGTCGCCGGTCTGATGGAGCAGCGGGCCCTCATCGAGATTCAGGCTTTCGCGGTTCTTTGAAGACGAACAGGACATCGGCCGCCTGTTCCGCAACGGCGTCGTCACGTTCGTCCGGCTCAATGGCAAGGACAAGCAAGTAGGGAAAATCCCCGCGCCGCAGAAGCCGCTCGGGAATCGCCGAACGACGCGTGTGGCCCTCCCCCGCAAGCACGACCACGCGCGCAGGATGGCCCGGACCCGAAAGGGCACGGCCCAGCGACTCGGCCATGGTTTCGTCCCACAAAAGCTGCGCCCGGTAAAAGCGCTCGAATCGTCTTTCGACAAAACGTCGCGTCGAATGTGTACCATAGGCCTGTCGTACGAATTCCCGGTGCTCGGCCGGTCCCACCACGAGTTCGGGCAAAGCGGCCCGCTCGTTTTCATCGAGACCCTCAATGCCCTTTTGTGAAACGGCGCGCGACAGACTTCGGGGTGCATTGAGCGCAAAGGCCGGAAAACCGAGGGTTCGACACCGCTCGAACATCTCCCGGAAAAAGCCGTACGAATATCCCCAGGTCTCGTCCCAGTCGACGGCCTTGCGAAAGGCAGCCTCGTCGAGCTTCCCCGCCACGAAGGCGTCGAGTGCTGCCTGGTGGGTCACGGGCAACATCTCAAGCGCAAGTCCAGTTGCACCCGATTGCCCGGTCGCAAGTTCAAAGACCTTGGTCTGCACAAAATGGTGATGGGCATTGTCGTGCTGTTCTCCGACGAAGATTGCCCGCGCAGACGCCATTTTTTCTATCAACTCGCCCTCGCCAAGAGAGGCGCCGGTTAAACCATCGACGAGATCGTACGCACGCGCCACGGGAACGTCTGCCTGCACCTCCGTTGGGGACGGCGACGTGTGTGCACAACTTGCCGAAATACCGACGGCGATGGTTGCCCGGACCACATCCAAAAAACGCATGCCTTCAGGGTATCAGAGGCGGTGCTATTCTGCGCCGCGACCATGATGATCGATCCCGACATGCGAAAAACACTGCGTTTCTGGGCGATCTGCGACGGGCTCTACGGCGTTACCCTGACCTTGCTTTTGCTCTTTTTCGTACCGTGGAAATTTGCTGCCGCAAACAGCACAGGCCTCGCCTACGCTGCCGCGGTGCTGGTGGGCGCACCCTTGCTTTGGCGCGCCCATCGCACCGGTTACCGACTGGCGGTCGTCACCTCCCTCGTGGGACTGCTGGCGGGCGTCGTCAGTTGCACGGGGCTTGTCCTGTCGTGGGCCTATTTGCGTGCCATCCATGGCGTATTCGGCATGGGGGCCTCGATCGTCAGTCTGTTTCTGGCCGCAACCGTATTTCAGATTCTCGGACTGTATCCGGCGCTGCGCCTCCGGACGCTGTGGCGCGCCGAAATGCGCAGGACGTTTGGAAAACCGTTTCGTACCACACCCATCGTCACAGTCCTTGCCCTGGGTCCGTTCTTGCTCGCTGCGCTCGTCCATGGGCGTTATACCCTGACGCCCGCCGTGGCCCTCGCACCGGAGGCACGCGACGCCGCCATCGCCTGGACGCGCGCCATCCTGAATGGCGCCCCCCCCGATCCCACGCTGAAATCGCGGATGACGGATTTGCCGCGAGGACCCGGGCCACTCGCCCTTGCACTCTTTGCCGAGGGTCGTGCGCAGGTGCGCATTCCCGTGGGACACTGGAATGATGGCCCTTCGGACCTGTTCACCGCCGTGAACGAGGCCGCTCACCTGCTCGCCAAACACCCCGCCGCGGTTGCGCACCGAAATGGACGTCTGAAGTTCGACCGAAGCGTCGCACGCGGACCCTTCATTGGCCAATCGGACGCCCTGATGGCTCTTTCGATCGATCCGGGACGCGACGGCGTTCAATCGACGGCAAACCCCGCCGCTCGAGTTTTTCCCGATGATTTTATCCTCACCGATAGCTACGGAACCGCACCGCTTTTGCCCTTTCTGGACGAGGTCCGCCTTGGGGTAGACGTGCGTTGGCTGCGCAATCACCTGGGCCTTGCTCCCGATGCGCCGCTCGAACGGTTTCGCACGGAGTCCTGGATCGAGTGTGGTACGAAATCATGCCCCATCGAACGAGGCAGTACGCCCCTGGCCGAGGTGGATCTGCTCGCATCGGCGAAGGCAGCCGGCGCCTTCATTGCCCGTGCGACCCAGCCCGATGGAACGTTCAACTATGTTTACCGACCCTATACGCACACCATCGCGCAGGCGCCGTACAATCTCACGCGACATGCGGGTACGGTCTATAGCCTTGCGATGCTGGAGTCGTTGACCCATGCAACCGAACTCACGCCGGTCACCGATCGGGCGCTATCGTGGATGGCAAACCTGGTCCATCGGCCCTGCGGAACGAATCCCCGCGGCGCCTGCATTGCCGAGGGTGATGCCGCCCATCGCAAGGCCAACCTCGGAACCAATGCCCTTTTTCTGGTGGCGTTGATCGAGCGCCTCGCGCTGCGTCCCGATCCGAACCTGCAAGCGTTGGCCGGAGATCTCCTCGGCTTCATCGAATCGATGCAAAAAAACAATGGCGATTTCTTTCACAACTTCGATGCCTCGGCGCAGCGGATCCTGCAAGACGATGCGCCGCAGATGTTTTGCTCCGAAGAAGCAGCACTTGCGCTCGTCAAGACCGGTCAACATTTCCAAAAGACCTCGACGCTGCAGGCAGCCGAGCGCGCGCTCGATTACCTGACCCGTGCGAAGTACGATTACTTTCTGGGACGGTTCACCTTCGGCGTCGACAGCTGGACTTGCATGGCCGCCGATGCGGGCTTTTCAACTGCGTTCGGTGGTCTGAAAAAACGTTCGTATCTGGACTTTTGCCTGGGATATGCCGATTTTCTGCGACGCCTGCAATTTACACCCGGGCAATCCTCTGGCCCCGATTTCGACGGCCACTTTGGCTTCTCAAACATCCTCATCCCACAGGCGCCGGCCGCCGCAGGTTTTGCCGAAGCGCTTGGCGCCGTCCGTTCACTTGCCCGCGCCCATGGGATGGCGACGCCCGAGCTGGATACGCAGATCTCGCTGGCGCTTCATGCGCTTGCCCGAGATCAAATCCGCGGGGACAACAACCATCAGGTGCTCAATCCGGCGTTTGCCGAGGGCGGGATCCGCCGTTCGCTCGTCCAGTCAGAGATACGAATCGATTTCGTTCAGCACGCCTTATCGGCGTTCATCCGTGCGGCGCGGACGCTCTAGCCACACGACCAAGAGCGCCAGGGCCAACAAGACCACGTTTCGTACCACAGTCCACGGACCAATCGGACTTTCGCTTCCTCCGAAACATCCACAGTCAATGTTGACATTGCGTACCAGTGCGCTCGATACCGCAAAAAGAAAGATCGCCATCATTGCGGCCAACAGGGTTGCAGCGGCCTGCCGCCAGAGCTTCGGCAAAAACACAAGACCCAGCCCGACCACGATCTCCGTCGCAGGCATTCCGATGGCAACAAAGGGTGCAAGCACCGGGAAAAGCTGGTAGTTCGCAATTTCGAGTGCAAACCGCGAGGGATCGTCGAGCTTCAAGACGCCCGCCACCACGAACAACCCCGCAAGCCCCAACCGGAGCACGAGGCGCAACACCCAGACGAACGAAAAAATCCTAGTGCGCATGGCTTGTCCCCAAGTCGGTGTCCTGACAACGGGGACACGGCCCGGATAGACAGGCCTGACCGGCACGGGCCCACGCCTCGAAGCCCCCTTCCAACACCGCCACCCGCAACCCAGCCATGGCATTGCGATTCCGCAAGCCTTCGGCAACCGGTCGAGCCGCATCGGTCGTATCGGCGTAAACCAGCACCAGATCAACGCTGGCCAAAAGCCGGGGTACCGCGTCGAGCAACGCCCCGGGCGTCGAGCAGGGCAAGTGAACCGCTCCCGCGATATGCCCTTGCGCGAATCGCTCGGCATCGCGCGCATCCGCTATCAAGACACCCGACGAGGCGCACAGGGCTGCGGCACGATTGATCGGCACGGTCTCGATTGGAACGGTCAGTTGCGTGGCGTTGCAAGTCGCGTTCGCGATCGCAACCGTCCAGTCAACTCGGTCAGGGCGCAGCGTATTGACGATCAATCCCGACCCCGCGCCAAGCAGCGCCAGTAGGAAAGTCCGCATTAAGAGTGCTGCAATCGATGCCATTGCGGGGACAAGTCTAGCGCGATAGCCCCGGGTTCGGCGCCCGACGGGGCCCAACCTGCTAGTTTTTACCCGTGGCTTACCCGGAACTCGAACGACACATTTTTATCTGTACCAACCGCCGTTCGGGCGACAACCCCAAGGGGTGTTGCGCGAGCAAGGGCGCGGAACTTGTGCGCTCCGAATTCAAGCGCCTGGTTGCCGAGCGGGGTTTGCGCGGCACGATGCGGGCCAATGAGGCGGGTTGCCTCGATCAATGTGAACACGGCGTCACGGTGGTCGTATATCCCGAAGGGGTCTGGTACGGTGGCGTTACACCGGCCGACGTCCCCGAGATCGTCGAGCAGCACCTGCAAGGCGGAGTTCCGGTAGAGCGCCTGCGCATCCGCAAGTAGACCCGTGGCCGAATCCGAAAGTTCGCAGAAAAAAGACTGGACCCTGCTTGAGGTCCTGCAGTGGACCACGGGACGGTTTTCGCAGCGTGGAATTGCGTCCGCGCGCCTCGACGCCGAACTGTTGATAGCGCACGCGCTTGGCATAAATCGTGTTGCGATTTACACCTCGGCGGATCGGCTGCTCTCGCGCGAAGAGCTGGCCAACATTCGCGCGGTCATCGAGCGCCGACAAGCGGGCCTGTCGGTTGCCGCCATCACCGGGCACAAGGAGTTTTGGGGACTCGATCTACACGTAAGCCCCGAGGTGTTGATTCCGCGACCCGACACCGAGACCCTGGTCGAGGCGGCACTCGACCATCTTGTTCCTCTGCGCCGCGATCGGCCGGCCGAATCCATTCCGACGGACGAACGCATTTTGGACGTGGCAACGGGCTCGGGCGCGATTGCGTTGGCCCTCAAAAAGCAACGCCCTCACGCATCCGTCCTCGCGACCGATCAATCGCAACCGGCAATCGCCATCGCGCGCGGCAACGCGGAACGACTGCGGTTGGCGGTCGAGTTTTTTGTGGGCGATTTGCTCGGCGCCCTGCCGCCGGAAACGGCGCCCTTCGATCTCATTGCCGCCAACCTGCCCTACATTCCAACCGGCGACATCGCGGGGCTGCCGCCCGAGGTTCGGGCCGAGCCACACGAGGCACTCGATGGTGGCGCCGATGGGCTCGATCTTGTGCGACGGTTGATTGTCGAGGCGCCCCGACGGCTTAAAACCGGAGGCAGTCTTGTCCTTGAGCTTGGCGAGGGACAGGCGGACCGAGTCGCAACCTTGCTCGGCATATCGGGATTCAACCAGGTTGGTACACGCGCCGATCTGGCTGGCATTGTTCGCGTGGTTTTCGGACGGAAAGGCAACGACCCATGAAGCGAATGACACAGCTCGTGATGCTCCTCTGCGGCATGGGATGCGTGACACCGGCGCAACAGCGGGTTGAACTGCTGGGACAAAACGTGCGGGAATGGAATGCAGACGTGCGCTGGGCGCGTTACGAAAATGCGGCAGCCTCGATGCCACCGGATGAAGCCAAAAGCTTCTTGAAACGCGTCGACCAGGTGGAAAAGGATCTCATCATCGCCGACTTCGAGGTCGTCAACATCAAGGTCGGCGAGCCCTCAACCAAGGCAACCGTGATCGTGCGCTTCGAGTGGTATTCACAAAGCCGACCCATCGTGAGCAGCTCGGTCATCGAACAGCGCTGGGAGTTCAAGGGCGGCGTCTGGATGGTTCAGGAACAGAAGCGTCTGCGCGGCGAACGCTTCGCGCTCGTGCCCGAGCCTGCCACCGACGAGACCCCCAGTGCATCACCGGAGAAGACACCGGCCGTCAAAGCCGCGCCCTAGTCAGGCAACTTCTTTTTGCCAGCGTGCCAGTGCTTCGCGAACCGCAACCGGGACGCGGCGAACGCTTTGACCGAACGAGCCCTGCCACAACGACGTGAGACCAACGTAGCCGTAGCCAAAGAGGAAGAGGCCAAGGAAGGGCAGGGAAATGAAGTGCCCGTGATCCACGGCCACTGCGACCGTCACCAGGAAATAGGCGGCCATCCCCGTCTCAATCCAGGGCGTGATCGAGCGAGCCGAGCGGTATTTGGTGTGCGTCCACGACTCGAGGCGACCACAAACACCGTGTTTGGGCGTCCGTACGAATTCGGTTTCCTTGCCGGCCATCGCCTCGAAAACGGCACGCGTCTGATTGATGGAGAGGCCGATGCCGATCGACAGAACGGCGGGCAAACGGATGAGTGCCGACCAGGTGCGCGCAGCCGGTGAGGTCCCTTCCATGCGGGCTATCTCTCGCTGCGACAGAATATAGAACGAGGAGATCGAAAGCGTCGTGCCGAAGAAAAGTGGCAGATCGATCATCAAGACCTCACGCACACCATGCGTCGTTCGCAATGCCAGATTCGGCAAGAGCAACAGCGACAGCAGCACCAAAAGCGGGTACGCCATGTTGTTCATGAGATGGAAAAACGCCTCGACCTTTTGTCCACGCGATACGTTTGCACGCAAGATGGTGGGCAACAGTTTCCGGGCAACCTGCAGCGAGCCTTTGGCCCAGCGAAATTGCTGCGACTTGAAGGCCGACATCTCGACCGGCAATTCGGCGGGAGTCGAAATCGTGGGCAAGTACACGAACTTCCAGCCGCGAAGCTGCGCGCGGTAGGACAAATCCATGTCTTCGGTCAGCGTGTCGTGTTGCCAGCCGCCGGCATCGGCAATCGCACCACGGCGCCAGATGCCCGCGGTACCATTGAAGTTGAAGAAACGACCCGAGCGCGCACGACCAGCGTGTTCCATCACGAAGTGGCCGTCGAGCATCAAGCCCTGAACCTCGGTCAAAAGCGAGAAGTCGCGGTTCAGGTGCTCCCAGCGGCATTGCACCACGGCAACCTGCGGATCCACGAAGTAGTGAATGGCCTCGTCGAGCACATCGGGCTGCGGAACGAAGTCGGCATCGTAGATAAGAACGAGTTCGCCCTTGGCGGTGCGCAGTCCGTGATCGAGAGCACCTGCCTTGAAACCGTGGCGATCGACGCGGTGGATATGCTCGATGTCGAGGTCCGGAAAGCGGCGCCGCAACTCGACCACCTTGCGCTCGCAGATCTCACGCGTCTCATCCGTCGAATCGTCGAGAACCTGAATCTGAAAGCGATCCCGGGGATAGCGAATCAGCGCGGTGGCCTCGAGCAGGCGCTCGGCAACGTACATCTCGTTGAAGAGCGGTAGCTGCACGGTCACCGTCGGCAGGTCCTCGAAGCGACGCTCGATCTTCGGCGCGTTCTTGCGGTGCTTGAAATACAGGTACACCAGGTGGGACCGGTGGAAGCCAAACACAGCCAGGCAAAGGAGCATGGCGAGATAGAGCGCAATGAGTACGGACGAGGAATCCATGGCCGCATCATAGGGCGCCAATTGTCATCGGAATGTAATCCGATGTAGTTTTTTGTCGCGAGGCGACATGCCTCGAACAATGGTTAACACTCGGTTATTACTGAGTTTTTTTTACGAATCAATCCGCGATTCGGGCCGGGGCTACGCGACCGCGGCGGAATCTGGCAACGCCTTGCAGGCTTCCAGACACAGACGCAAGCGGCGGCGGCTGAGATCCCGGCCCAGCACAGA
>Ga0163147_10000931_pt1 | contig 45686 bp, 38 predicted proteins | sample OliLakLV19MP6G1_FD_148597 | JGI IMG/M metagenome (GOLD analysis project Ga0163147, IMG submission 148597) | Freshwater microbial mat bacterial communities from Lake Vanda, McMurdo Dry Valleys, Antarctica- Oligotrophic Lake LV.19.MP6.G1 | ecosystem: Environmental > Aquatic > Freshwater > Lake >... | reverse complement strand
CGGTGCGGGCGATCTGCGCCGGGCAGGATGTCGAAGCAGTGGCGATCGGGGCGTTCCAGCATACCGGACGCCTGGTTCTGAATTATGACGGCGCGACGGTCGGGCAGATCGCGGTCGAATTTCTGCATGACGGCATCCCGCGACGGCATTTGTCCGCTGTGTGGACGCCGCCTGAAGGGGTGCCGCCCACGCCGATCGATGATCCGCGCGCGCATCTGCTGGCACTGCTGTCCAGTCCGACGATTCGCAGTAAAGAGGACGTGATCCGCCGCTTTGACCACGAGGTGCAGGGTGGCACCGCGGTCAAGCCCTTGACTGGGATTGATGGTCGCGCGCCCAACGATGGGGCGGTGATCGTGCCGCTGGATGCACTTTTGTCGGGTGGTGGGGACGGACTCAATGTTATGCGTCCCTACGACGACTCGCTTCCGGTGCGCGGGGTCGCGCTGTCGGTCGGCATTTGCCCGCAGATTGGCGAACGCGATCCCTACGAGATGGCATGGGCAGCGGTCGATGAGGCGATGCGCAATCTGGTCGCGGTCGGCGCCGACCCGGATCAGGTCGCCATACTCGACAACTTCTGCTGGGGCGACCCGCGCAAACCTGATCGCTTAGGTGCGCTGGTGCGCTGCGCGCAGGGCTGCTATGACGCGGCGATCGCCTACAACGTGCCGTTCATCAGCGGCAAGGACAGCCTCAACAATGAATACACCGACGCTGACGGGTCGCGCCACGCTATCCCTGGCACACTGCTGATTTCGGCGGTCGGGATCGTGCCGGATGTGCGCAGGACTGTGACCAGCGACCTCAAAAACGAGGAAAATGAAATTCGACTGGTCGGTGATGCGCATCTGCCAGGCGCCTCGAACGATGGGCACGATCCGCTGTCGGTATTACGCTTCCTGCACACTGCCATCCAGCGCGGCTTGATTCAGTCGTGCCACGATGTCAGTGAGGGCGGGATCGGCGTGGCGCTGGCGGAGATGTGCATCGGCGGGAGGATCGGTGCCGACATTCAGTCAGAGTGGGTCACCAGCATGAACTCGTTCGCCAGTCTGAGCGACCTGCTCTTTCGAGAGTGTGTCAATACCTTCATCATCGAGGTGGCTGAAACGGATTTAGGCGCGCTGGAGGCATTGGAAGACGAACTGGGTTTGAGCAACCTGTCGCGCTTCTTAGGGGTCGTGAACTATGAAGAGACCCTGCATTTTTACCAGGACGACCTGAGCTGGACGCTCGACGAACTCGACCGCGCTTTTCGCGGACACCTGATCCCAACCGCGCCCGCGATCGACCCGACGCCGATCGCCGCTGTCCCGTCACGCCGCACGGCGAACGTGCGCACGACGGCGCCGCGCGCGCTTATCCTGCACGCCAACGGCAGCAACCGCGACCGCGACGCGGCGCTGGCGATCACGCACGCAGGCGGTGATTACGAGATCGTGCATATCAATCAGCTTGTCAGCGGCGAACGGCGAATCGCCGATTATCAGATTGCCATCCTGCCGGGCGGGTTCTCGTATGGTGACGACCTGGGCGCTGGCGCATTGTGGGCGCTCGATTTGCGCCAGCGCTTCGCGGACGAGCTGCGCGCGTTTGTGGACGCCGGACGCCCGGTCATGGGAATCTGCAACGGCTTTCAGGCGTTGGTCAAGGCGGGTATTTTGCCGGGCGCGGATAACGCAGAGTTTGTTCCTGCGAGAGACGCGACCAGGGACGTGACGCTGACATTCAACGAAGGCGGACGTTTTGAATGTCGGTGGGTGACGCTCACGCCCAATGCGGCGAGTCCGTGCCTGTTCACCGATGGACTGACCGAGGCGATCATCTGTCCGGTGGCGCATGGGGAAGGGCGTATCGCGTTGTCGGGTGCGGCGGCGCTCGATCGGCTGGTGCGCGAAAATCTGATCGCGCTGACCTACAGCGACTCGGCGTATCCACTCAACCCCAACGGATCGGCGCTCAATATCGCCGGGCTGACCAACCGCGCCGGAAACGTTCTGGGCTTGATGCCGCATCCTGAAGATCATATTTTCACCTGGCAGAGTCCGACCTGGAGACGTGGCGCGCGCGGAGGCGACGGCTTGCGTCTGTTTCAGAATGCGGTGCGCTATGCCTGAGATGAATCACGACGTATTTCAATCGCCATTCTCGTGGCGCTACGGCTCGGACGCCATGCGCGCGATCTGGTCGGAGGTCAACAAACGGCGTCTGTGGCGGCGCATCTGGGTCGCGCTGGCTGAGGCGCAGCAGAATGCCGGGCTGGTGCGTGCCGATCAGGTGGATGATTTGCGCGCGCACGCCGATCAGATCGACATCGCCCGCGCCGACGCGATCGAGGCAGAAATTCACCACGATCTGATGGCGGAGGTGCGCACCTATGCCGAACAGTGTCCGGTCGGCGGTGGGATCATCCATCTGGGCGCGACCAGCATGGATATCGAGGACAATGCCGACGCGCTGCGGCTGCGCGAGTCGCTCGATCTGCTGATTCCCAAAGTGTCGGCGCTGCTGACCGTGCTGGCGGACTCGATCGAACGCGAAGCCGATCAGGTGTGCATGGCGTTCACCCATTTGCAGCCCGCCGAGCCGACGACAGTCGGCTATCGGCTGTCGATGTATGCGCAAGACCTGCTCGAAGACTGGCGCGCCCTGGTGCGCGTCCGCGACGGCATACGCGGCAAGGGCTTGCGCGGCGCGGTCGGTACGTCCGCCAGCTACGGCGAACTGCTGCACGGCACGGGCGTCACCCCAACGCAGATGAGCGCGCAGGTGATGGCAGCGATCGGTCTGGACTCGTTTCTCATAGTCACGCAGACCGTCCCACGCAAACAGGAAATGGACGTGTTGAACGCGCTAGCCGGAGTCGCCGGGACGCTCTACAAGCTGGCGTTCGATCTGCGGCTGCTGCAATCCCCTGTGTTCGGGGAGTGGGCGGAGCCGTTTGGAAAGTCACAGGTTGGATCGTCCGCCATGCCCTTCAAACGCAATCCGATCAACGCCGAGAACATCGACAGTCTGGCGCGCTTCGTCGCGGCGCTGCCCCGTGTGGCGTGGGACAACGCCGCGCACAATCTGCTCGAACGCACCCTGGACGACAGCGCCAACCGCCGCCTGCTGCTGCCGGAGGCGTGTTTGGCGGTCGATGAAATGGTCATGCGCGCGACGCGCGTCATGAAAGGGCTGCGCATCGACTCGGCGGCGATCGCGCGCAATCTGGCGACCTATGGCGTGTTCGCCGCGACCGAGCGCGTACTGATGGCGGCAGCGCGGGCGGGCGGCGATCGTCAGGCGTTACACGAGATCATCCGCGAACACAGTCTGGCGGCGTGGGAGGCGATGCGGTCGGGTGCGGCGAATCCGCTGGCTGACTCGTTGAGCGCTGATATCCGTCTTGGCTTGGCGCCAGCGGTGATCCGCGCGCTGCTCGATGCCTCGTCCTATGTCGGTGATGCGCCAGCACGCGCGCTCCAGCTCGCTCAGACCATCCGCACCACCTTGAAGCCATTGTAGCGACACATAACAATGCGTCCGAAATCCGCACCACATGGAATTCATTGCAGGGACGCAGCAGAATGTATCCGTAAAATCGAGAAAGGCATATCATGCTGACACACGCACAATTGATCGCCGCCATCCCGAATGCGATCGACTCGATCGATCTGGAAGGATGGGGCGCCAAAACGACCGGAAAAGTCCGCGATTTGTATACCCGCGACGGCGAACGCGCGTTAATCACTACCGACCGGGTATCGGCGTTCGACCGCGTGCTGGGGACAATACCGTACAAGGGACAAGTCCTCAACCAACTGAGTTTATGGTGGTTCGAGCAAGTGGCGGACGTGGTAGCGAATCACGTCGTCGCGTCGCCCGATCCCAATGTCACGATCGCGCGTGAAGCCGAAGCGCTGCCGGTCGAGGTGATCGTGCGCGGCTACATCACCGGTGTGACTTCTACATCGCTGTGGACGCTGTACGAGGCGGGCGAGCGCCAGCCTTACGGGATTACGCTGCCGGACGGACTGAAGAAAAATGACAAGCTGCCCGCGCCGATCATCACCCCGACCACCAAAGCCAGCGGCGGCGCGCACGACGAACGGCTCACCCGCGATCAGATCATCGAAGGGCGACTCGTCGAGCCAGCGTTGTGGGAGCAAATCGAAAGCGCGGCGATCGCCATCTTCCGGCGCGGGACGCGGATCGCGGAACACGCCGGACTGATCCTGGTCGATACCAAATACGAATTCGGGTTGGTCGATGGCAGGCTGACGCTGATCGACGAGGTGCATACCCCCGATAGCAGCCGCTATTGGACCTACGAGTCGTATGATGCCAGCGGCGGCGCGGCGCCCATGAATTTCGACAAGGAATTTTTGCGTGAGTGGTACGTCGCCAACGGCTATCGCGGTGACGGCGTGCCCCCGGTGATGCCGCCGGAGGTGATCGCGCAGGTCGCGGAGCGCTACATCGAGTCTTACGAACGGCTGACCGTGACGCCCTTCCTGCCCGCTGAGACCCCGGCTGGTGCGCGCATCGCCCAAAATGTCGCGCGCTATGACGCCACCCGCACAGGAGCCAGCTCATGAGCGCGCTCGTCCCGATCATCATGGGATCGAAAAGCGATCTGGCACATGGACAGGCGATCGCATCGGCACTGTCCGCGCTCGGTATCGACAGCGCCATTCGCACGGCGTCGGCGCACAAGGTGCCGCGCTATCTGTTCGATCTGCTCACGGTATATAGTGATGATCCGCGCGTCAAGGCATACATCACCGTCGCGGGGCGGTCGAACGCGCTGAGTGGGGTGGTAGACGGCTTTGTCACTGTCCCGGTGATCGCCTGTCCGCCGCCGTCGGACTCGTTCGGCGGCGCGGACATTTACTCGTCGCTGCGGATGCCGAGCGGGATCACGCCCGCCGTCATCCTCGATCCCGGCAACGCGGCGCTGTTCGCCGCCAAGATCGTCGGTCTGACCGACCCAGAGGTGCTGGCACGGGTGCGTGCCCTGCAAATGGCAAATGCCAAGCGGGTGATCGACGATGACAAAGAGCTCAATGAAAGTAAATGAGGCTGGACGTGCTGGCATGATGGACATGATGAATATTGATCCGGGCACGATCCCGGTATACGACGACGAACTCGACCGTCCCCACGAAGAATGTGGCGTATTCGGGATTTACGCGCCAGGACGCGACGTGGCACGCCTGACCTTCTTTGGGTTGTACGCGCTGCAGCATCGCGGACAGGAGAGCGCCGGGATCACCGTCAGCGATGGGATCGGTGTGGCATCGCATAAAGGCATGGGCTTGGTGGCGCAGGTGTTCGACGAGGACAATATGCGCCCGCTCAAGGGACATCTGGGGATTGGACACACGCGCTACTCGACGACGGGCGGGGTGCATGTGCGCAACGCGCAGCCCTACGTGATCGAGACCTTCTACGGACCGCTCGGAATCTCGCACAATGGCAATCTGACCAACGCGCTCGAACTGCGCCAGCGTCTCCTGGAGCGCGGCGTCGGCTTGTCGTCTACCTCCGACACCGAGGTGATCGTGCAGATTCTGGCGGCACCGAGCGAAATCTGGGCGACGCTGCCGACCGCGCCGATCCTCGCTAACGGTGACTCGCAGCCGGATCAATGGCTGATGCGCATCCGCGCGCTGATGCAGGTGGCGGAGGGAGCGTATTCGCTGGCGATCCTGACGCGCGACGCCCTCTATGCCGTCAAAGACCCGCGTGGGCTGCGTCCGCTGTGCATCGGCACTCTGGAAGGCGGCGGCTATGTGGTGGCGTCGGAGTCGTGCGCGCTGGCGACCATCGGCGCGACTTATCTGCGTTCGCTGGAACCCGGCGAGATCGTCCGCATCGACGCGACTGGGATGCACTCCTTTTATGGAAAAACAGCGGAAAAGCGCTCGCTGTGCAGCTTCGAATATGTGTATTTCGCCCGTCCCGACTCGATCTTCGAGGGGCAGACGGTGCATGAGGTGCGCCAGCGCATGGGGCGCCAGCTGGCACGCGAGACCCCGGTCGATGCCGATGTGGTCGTACCTGTGCCCGATTCGTCGATCCCGGCGGCTATCGGCTACAGCCTGGAGTCGGGTATTCCGTTCACCGAGGGGCTGATCAAAAATCGCTATATCGGACGCACCTTCATTCAGCCGGACGATCAACTGCGTCAGTTAGGAATCTCGCTCAAATTCAATCCGCTGGTGCCTAATCTGGAGGGTAAGCGGGTGGTGCTGGTGGACGACTCGATCGTGCGCGGCAATACCTCGCGTCCGCTGGTCAACCTGCTCCGCAACGCTGGTGCGAAAGAAGTGCATTTGCGGGTGTCGTCGCCGCCGGTCAAGCATCCGTGTTTCATGGGTGTGGATATGGCGACCTACAAAGAGCTGATCGCGCATCGGATGGACATCGAAGCTATCCGCGAACATATTGGCGCCGACTCGCTGGCATATCTGACCCTGCCGGGGATGCTGTCCGCCATCCGTGAAGGGATACCCGCCTCGCTGCTGGCGCGGTCGGGACACTGTACCGCTTGCTTTTCTGGAGAGTATCCGCTGCCAATCCCGCCCTGGCTGTTCGAGGAAGATCGCAGCAAGCTGTTGTTCGAGGTCAGATGAGCGCACAAACAGCGAACGGAAAGACCGTGATGGTCGTCGGCGGCGGCGGACGCGGGCACGCGCTGGCATGGGCGCTGGCGCGATCACCGTCGGTCGGTCGGGTGATCGTCGCGCCGGGCAACGCGGGGACGACGTGGGAGTCCGCGACGGGTCGTGCGCTGTGCGAGAGTGTGTCGATCGCGCCGGAGGCGATCGACACGCTGCTGCATCTGGCACAGGATCAAGGCGTCGATCTGACCGTCGTCGGACCTGAAGACCCGCTGGTAGCCGGGATCGTCGATCGCTTCACGGCGTCGGGACTGACGATCTTTGGCGGCACGGCGAAAGCGGCACAGCTCGAAGCGTCGAAGGCATTTGCCAAGTCGTTTATGGGACGGCATGGCATCCCGACCGCCGCTTACGGGACGTTCACCGACTATAGAGAGGCGCGCGATTACGCGCTCGCTTTCGGGCGTCCGGTCGTAGTCAAGGCGGACGGTCTGGCTGAGGGCAAAGGCGTGATCATGTGCGACACACCCGCTCAAGCCGATGCCGCATTACGCCAGATCATGGGCGATCGTGCCTTTGGTGCGGCGGGCGATCGCGTGGTGATCGAGGAGCGCCTGACCGGACTCGAACTGTCGGCGCTGGCATTCTGTGACGGCGAGCGCTGCGCACTGATGCCGATAGCCCGCGACCACAAGCGCGCGCTCGACGGCGATCGCGGATTGAACACAGGCGGCATGGGCGCGATCTGTCCGGTGCCCGACGTGGACGCCGACCTGATTCGCCAGATCGAGGATAGGGTAATACGTCCGACGCTGGAGGGCATGAAGGCGGAAGGCGCGTCGTACAGCGGCGTGCTCTACGCCGGGCTGATGCTCACCCCTGACGGGATGCGCGTACTGGAATTCAACTGTCGCTTTGGAGACCCGGAAACGCAGGCGATCCTGCCGCTGTTCGAGGGCGATCTGGCGGAGGTGATGACTGCGTGCGCGCATGGTCGGCTCGATCCGGCGTCGATCGCCTGGCGTCCGGGCGTGTGCGCGACCGTCGTCGCCGCGTCCGATGGCTATCCTGGAGCCTATGCCAAAGGACTGCCCATCAGCGGACTCGACGCCGACATACCCGATACCATCGTCTTTCACGCGGGGACGTTGGAACGGGATGGTGCGATCGTCACGGCGGGCGGGCGGGTGCTGTCGGTCAGTGGGTGGGGGGATACGCTGGAGCAGGCGCTCGATCGCGCGTATCGACGGATCGAGCATCTGCACTTCCGAGGGATGTTTTATCGACGCGACATTGGACGGGTGGGGGAGGCGCGATGAGCAGCTATCGAGGTGCTGGTGTGGACATCGACGCCGGGACGCGCGCGGTGGCGCTGATGCGCGGCGCCGTGCAAGCCAGCTACACGCCGCAAGTCCTTGCCGGAATCGGTGCGTTCGGCGGGCTGTACGATGCGTCCGCGCTGAAAAGTATGGACGCGCCGATCCTGGTCGCCTCGACCGACGGGGTCGGCACCAAGACCAAAGTCGCGGCGCGTATGAACCGCTGGGATACGATCGGACGCGATCTGGTCAATCACTGCGTCAACGATATTCTGGTGCAGGGCGCGCGTCCGCTCTTTTTTCTGGACTATGTGGCGTCGAGCGCGCTCGATCCAGTGCAGATCGCCGCGGTCGTGACTGGCGCGGCGGAAGCCTGTCGCGCGGTCGGCTGCGCTTTGATCGGTGGTGAGACCGCTGAAATGCCGGGCGTGTATCTGCCCGGTGAGATCGATCTCGCCGGGACGATCGTCGGCGTGATCCCGGATCGTGCGTCATTGATCGACGGGTCGCAGATCGCGCCGGGCGATGTGGTGCTGACGCTGCCCTCGTCCGGCTTGCACACCAATGGCTATTCGCTGGCGCGCCGGGTGCTGGACTCACTCGATTGGACCGCGCATGACCCGCGACTCGGCGCGACCGTCGGCGAAGCACTGCTGGCGGTGCATCGTCCGTATCTGGATGAAATAACGCGGCTGCGCGACGGCGGGATCGATCTGAAAGGACTGGCGCACATCACCGGGGGCGGGGTGATCGACAATCTGCCACGCATTTTGCCCGCTGGGTGCGGCGCGCTCATCCGACGTGGCACCTGGCGCGAACCGCCGATTTTTGCGCTGATCCAGGAAATGGGTGCGGTCGATCCCGATGAAATGTTCCGCGTCTTCAACATGGGACTGGGGATGCTGGTGGTGGTCGCGCCCGATCAGGTCGAGGTGGCGCGCGCGCTTGTCTCTGAACTGGAAGTCGTCGGTGCGATCGTCGCGGGTGACCAGGTATCGATACTGCCGTGAGCGCGCCCAGCAATCGGATCATCGTGCTGATCAGTGGGGGTGGGACTAACCTGCAAGCGCTGATCGACGCGATCGCGTCGGGTGATCTGACCGCTGTGATCGCGCTGGTGATCGCCAATCGCAAAGCGGCATATGGGCTGACGCGCGCGGACATTGCCGGCATCCCAACTCATTATGCGCCCTTGAAGCCGTACACGGACGCCGGACGCTCGCGCGAAGCCTACGACGCCGATCTCGCGCGTGCGATCAACGCGCACCAGCCCGATCTGGTCGTCCTGGCAGGTTGGATGCACATCTTTACCCCGGCATTTTTGGACACGGTTTCTGCCAGAGTGATCAACCTGCATCCGGCACTGCCCGGCATGTTTCCAGGCGCACACGGTATCCGTGATCAGTACGACGCTTTTCAGCGTGGTGAGATCGTCTATGGAGGCTGCATGGTACACGACGTGATCGCCGCGCTCGATGCCGGACAGGTGATCGGTCAGTCGATCGTGCCGATCGCGGACGACGACAGCTTTGAGGCATTCGCTGAACGACTGCACGCGGCGGAACGACTGCTGCTACTGGCGTGCGTCAGGCAGGTCCTCGCATCGCATCGTGGGACGCTGTAGCGACATCACATGGGTTCGATTCTCAGGTACAATCCTGCCAATCATTTGCCCTCCCACTTTTCACCATACAATAGTGGGTTAAACCTCATCACGCGATAAGTGAACAAGGGATGTCCTGTGCTTAAGGCACATAACGCGCTTTATTTCCGCCTGTGGGACGCGCTGCTGGTGTTGATCTCGCTGCAACTGTCGTATCATGTGCGTTTGGCGATCGAGCTGGGGGCGCCCTCGAATGCGGAATTCATCGTTGTCCCCTGGCTGCTGTTCCCAATCGCCCTGATCGTCTGGCAAATCGTGTTTCAGGTCTTCAACGTGTATGCGGTGGCACCAAAGTGGCTGCGCACCTCGGTGCTGCGCCGCCTGCTGCAGGCACACGCGCTCGCCACGCTGACATTCTGGGGTGTGCTGTACGTCAGCTACCGCGATTTTTCACGCTTGCAGTCGGTTTATTTCGTGATCGTGCTGATCGTAGTGATGGTGGTCGCGCGATTACTGTTTAACGCCATTCAGCCACTGTTCGGCGCGCGCAGGCGCAACAAACGCAATGTGTTGATTGTGGGCATCAACCGTTATGCGGCAGAAATTGGGCGGGTGATCCGTGATACCAGCTCGGAGGGATTGCATCTCGTCGGCTTTGTCCCCCATAAGGATGAAGCTGTCGCGCCCGACGCGGCACAGGTCTTGGGGGCATTCGAGTCGCTGCCCGATCTGGTTAGAGAATACGCCATCGACGAGGTGATCGTGTGCGACGAGTCGCACAGCCGCCGCTATCTGCACGACATCACCGACATGCTGCTGCCACTGCCAATGAATGTCAGATTGGCGCCCGACTATTCCGAGCTTGCTTATTTTCATGTCTCGGTCGAGGATTTTGGCGGCATTCCCATGATCAGCCTGCGTTACGATCTGCTGACGAGCGGACAGCGCTTCACCAAGCGCGTGTTCGACATCATCGGCGCGACCGTGCTGCTGACGCTGGCGCTACCGCTGCTGATCGTGCTGGCGATTGCCATCAGGCTGGACACACCTGGTCCGGTGTTTTTCCGGCAGCTGCGGGTCGGGGAGCGCGGCAAGCTGTTCACGATGTACAAATTGCGCACGATGGTATGGGATGCTGAGAGTAAAATCACCTACACCAAGCATTATAAACAGGCGGATGATCCGCGCGTGACTCGGACAGGGCGGGTGATGCGCCGCGCCAGCCTGGACGAAATCCCGCAGTTCTTCAACGTCCTGATCGGAGACATGACCCTGGTCGGTCCGCGTCCAGAGCTGCCTCAGGTGGTGCAGCTCTATTCACCCTGGCAGCGCAAACGCTTTGAAGTCCCGCAAGGGGTGACCGGATGGTGGCAGATCAACGGACGCGCCGATCTGCCCATGTACGAGCATGTCGAATACGATGTGTTCTACATCCGCAATTATTCGATCTGGCTCGATCTGCAAATCCTGGCGCGCACCCCGCTGGCGCTGCTGCGTGGTCGGGGGGCGTACTGAACCATGTCCGACAAAAAAGCGTCGATACTCGGTGTTTTGGTCGATGCGACGACCTACGAACAGGTCGTGAGCGCTGTGATCGACGCCGCCAAACAGGGGCGTGCGATGACGGTGGCAGCCGCTGCCGTTCACGCGATCATGGTCGCGGTACAGGACGCTCAGTTTCGCTATCGGCTCAATCGTTTCGATTTTGTCACGCCGGATGGTCAGCCAGTGCGCTGGGCGCTGCGATGGCTGCACGGGCTGCGCCTGCCCAGTCGTGTGTATGGTCCGACTCTGACACTGCATCTGTGCCGTGCCGCTGAAGACCAGGGCGTGCGTGTCTGTTTTTATGGCAGCCGACCTGAGACGCTGGCAGCACTGCGAGACAACCTGCAGCGGGATTTTCCGCGCCTCCAGATCGTCGCTACAGAGCCATCAGTGTTCCGCCGCCTGACAGAAGAAGAACAGCGCGCACTGTACGCAAGGATCACCGCGTCTCAGGCGCAGCTCGTCTTTGTCGGTCTGGGCTGTCCGCGCCAGGAAATATGGGCGTATGAAGCGCGCGATCGGCTGAATATGCCGATCGTGGCGGTCGGCGCTGCCTTTGACTTCATCAGCGGCAGCAAGCCGCAAGCGCCGGAATGGATGCAGAATCGCGGATTGGAATGGCTGTTTCGGCTGACCCATGAGCCTGGGCGTCTGTGGCGGCGTTACCTGCTCCTCAATCCGCTGTATCTGATCCTGCTGGCGCTGCAATATCTGAAGCTGAAAAATCACCCTGTGCAAGGAGAAGTAGTCGAACTGCCGCATCGCTATGGTTGATAAAGTGCGCGCAAAGGAATGGTGGTAGTCCATCCAGAAGAAAAGCAAAGATGAAAGATTGAACAGGAAGGCGCGAAGAATATCGCTCAATGCCTTGCTGGTGGACTATCAGAGCGCCCGATATTTTTTGGCTCGACACAGGTAGCGTCAACGCAATTGCTTTGCGCTATACTGTTAGGTACATTGGTTGAAATATTTTAATTCTTCCCACTACCCTTGAAATCGCGTTCGAGACTCATCGACGCTGTAATCGCGTTTATCGAGGACTGTTGATGACAAAATATCGTGTTATGTGGAATCGGCTGACCACACCGTCGGCGGCGCTGGACGATGCTGAAGATATGCGCAAGGCGCGACTGCTGGCAGCGCTGTCGCTGTCGCTCGCGGTCATTTTGGGGCTGGCTGGCGTGATCAGCATCTTTACGTCGATATTTTTTCCAGACCCGTCGATCTCACTCGGCATTGTCGGTACGCTGCTGATCGCTGCGACCTCACTCGGTTTCTGGCTGGCATATCGTTACAGCACGACGGCACGCTATCAGGTCGGCGCCTGGATCACGATCGTCACCATTTATGCTTTCCTGACCGGCTTTATGCTGGCATATTCGCTAATCAGCGCCAGCCTGGCGCTTGGCTATGCCGTTCCGGTGGTCGTGGCGACCATCTTCCTCACCTCGGCTGGCACCATTCGCGTATTCATCTGCACCGTGATTTTATCGACGATCATGCTGCCCGTGCAGGGTATCACAGTGGTCAATTTTGCCGTGTATTGGGCGATTATCCTGGTCGTTTCGATGCTGACGGTGCTGGTGGCGCTGCTGCGCGAGCAGGACCTGGTGCAGGTCAAGCGGCTGCGCGCGCTGGAAGCAGCCGAGGCAGAACGGCTGCGCCGCGAGCTGGAGCTGGCGCGCAAAGTGCAGATGTCGATGCTGCCGAAACAACTGCCGCAATTTGCCACACTCGATCTGGCTGCCTATTCGCAGCCGGCATTCGAGGCGAGCGGCGATTTTTACGATGTCTTTGAATTGCAACACGATCGGGGCGACGACGCGCTGCCCAGCCTGGGGATCGTCGTGTGCGATGTGGCAGGCAAAGGGGTGTCGGCGGCGTTGGTGATGGCAGCGACGCGCGCCGCTATCCGGGCTGAGGTCGAGCGCGTCATCTCACCCGCCGCTGTACTTGAAAAAGTCAATGAACTGCTGGCAGAGAGCCTGCCCAGTGAATTGTTCGTCACCACGTTCTACGGTGTGTACGACCCAACTGGGGGCAGCCTGCGCTATGCCAGCGCCGGACACCCACACCCCTTCTGGTGGCACGGCAACCAAGTCACCGAGCTGGAAAATTACGGCTTTCCATTGGGTCTGGTTTCCGGCAGCCAATACGAGGATGTCGAGGTCAGGCTGTCGCCCGGCGAGTCGATCTTCATCTATACCGATGGCTTGGTCGAGGCGCTCAACCCGCGCCGCGAGATGTACGGATTCGAGACCGCACAGCGCAACGTCGAGCTGCACGCACGCCAGAACAAGGGCGCCGATGCGCTGGTGCAGTCCGCCTTGCGCGATATGGAAGATTTTGTCGAAGGGGAACATCAGCAGGACGACGTGACTATCGTCGTGATGCAGGTCAGATAAAGTCAATCGGCGCGTCGAGCGCGTGCCTAGCTGAGGATGCTCATGCGTATCGAGTCTGTACTGAAATACATCCCGCCCGACCGACGAGGCAGTATCGCCCAGGGCGTACCGCTTGCCAGTGCCGCGCATGGCTCCGTTTTGTTTGCGGATATTTCCGGCTTCACCCCGCTGACCGAAACGCTGTCACGGACACTGGGAGCGCGTCTGGGTGCTGAAGAACTGACTCGACATCTCAATCATGTTTATGATGCGCTCGTTCACCAGGTCGATCAGTACGGCGGCAGCATTATCAGCTTCAGCGGCGATGCCATCACCTGTTGGTTCGACGGCGACTCGGGCGCGCGCGCTGCCACCACCTGTGCTATGGCGCTCCAGAGGGCGATGGCTGCTTTCGATCGGCTGGCGCTGCCCAATGGGGACAGCATTAGTCTCTCGCTCAAGGTGTCCGTCGCCAGCGGTGCAGTGCGCCGCTTTTTGGTCGGTGATCCCGATATGCTTGTACTCGATGTGCTGGCGGGTAAGACAATAGCCCGCATGGCGGATGGCGAACATATCGCGCAAAAAGGCGAAGTGATTGTCGATGAGCCGACAGCGGCGCTGTTGTCAGATAGCTGCACCATCGGGGAGTGGCGCGACGAACCCAGGACAGGGCAGCGTTTCGCCGCGATCAGCGCGTTGACGGAGGGCGCGGCGCCGACGCCCTGGGGATCGCGCGATCCTGAATTTTTTACGTTCGAGCAAGTGCGTTCCTGGATGATTCAGGCGCTGATCGATCGTGAAGACGAGTCGATGACCGAGTTAAGACCAGCGATGGCGGTGTTCCTGCGTTTCGACGGCATCGACTACGACAACGACTCCGATGCAGGCGTTAAACTCGACGGCTATATCCGTTGGGTACAAGGGGTGGTCGCGCGCTACGATGGGACATTGATGCAGCTCACGGTCGGCGATAAAGGCAGCTTTGTCTACATCGCCTTTGGCGCGCCGATCGCACATGAAAATGATGCGCGGCGTGGGGTATCGGCGGCACTGGAACTGCGTGACCTGCCAGCTGATCTTGCCTACATTCACTCGCTGCAGATCGGCATCAGTCAAGGGATGATGCGGACAGGCGCCTATGGGGGTGAGACGCGCCGTACCTATGGCGTCCTCGGAGACAATGTAAATCTGGCAGCCCGGTTGATGCAGCATGCGCCTTTAGGCGGCATTCTCGTCAGCGGTGCGGTACACAAGGCGCTTTCAGATGTATTTCGGTTCGATGTGCTGCCGCCGCTGCGGGTGAAAGGCAAGCAGGAACCGGTCGCCGTCGCGCGCTTGATCGGTAAAGCTGAAGAAAAGGCATCGATGTATGTGCGTCCACTGGTCGGTCGGTCTGCCGAGCTGAGTCGGCTGCTCGCCCGGCTCGCTCCGATCGCGGAAGGACAGCCGACTGGGTGTATCTGGGTGTATGGTGAGCCTGGCGTGGGCAAGAGTCACCTCGTTCATGAGGCGATGCAAAAAATGTTGTTGGGCGATCGGACGGGCAGCCTGAGCTTCGTCACCGATCAACTGGTACAACACTCGCTGCATCCCTTTGTGTCCGTGCTGGAGTGGCGCTTCAGACAGGATGGTGACAGCAGCGATGCGCAGCGAAAGGAACGCTTCCAGAACGAGATCGATACGCTCGCGGCGGGCTTGACGGAGCGCGGCGATCGTCTGGCACTGACAGCCGCGACGCAGCTCAACGAGATGCAGTCTTTTCTCGGTGCGCTGCTCGGTCTGCGCTGGAACGGCTCACCTTACGAAAACAGTGCTCCGAAACTGCGTTTCAATCAATCACTGCTCGCCATGACCGTGTGGATACAAGCGGAGAGCCTGTGCAAACCGTTGATCGTACACATTCAGGATGCGCAGTGGCTCGACGCCGACTCGCAGACCGTCATCGAAAGCTGGATCGTGAGCGCGGCGGAATTTCCGATCGCCCTGGTCATCGACAGCCGCCATTTTCTCGATCAGGATAGGATGCGCTACGGCAAAGCCGAACAGGCGCTCGTTCACCCGTTCCCGGTCGCCGAGCTTGAGGCATCCGGCATTGCCGAGCTGGCGGTGCTGGTGCTGAACGGCGCGATCAGCGAGCCAGTCTGTGATTATCTGATCCGCAAGGCGAATGGCAATCCCTTTTTTACGGAACAACTGGCGCTCGACCTGAGCGAACGCGGCTTGATCACCTGGAGCGATACCGGTCTGTGGATGCTCGATACCAGCGCGGCGGAGGATATCCCGATCACGCTCAACGGCGTGCTGATCGCACGCCTCGATCGACTGCTGATGCAGGTGCGGACAGTAGTACAGATCGCCTCGATTCTGGGGCAGGAATTCGACGTGTCGGTGCTGGCGCAGATGATCCGCGATGATCCCGAGGTCCGGCTGAAGGTGAAACAAGCGGAGGTCGAGATGATCTGGTTCGCCAGCAGCGAATTGGATTATCTGTTCCGTCATGCTTTACTGCGCGATGCCGCCTATTCGATGCAGCTCCAGGCGCGGCAGCGTGAGCTGCACGCGCTGGCAGGGTGGGCGATCGAGCAGGTTCATCAGGGCAATCTGGCACCCAAGTCGCCCGACCTGGCATTTCACTACGAAAAGGCAGCCGTCTACGAGCGCGCGATCATTTACCTGATCAAGTCGGCGCAGCATATGACCGGGCTGTATGCCAACCGTGAGGCAATCCTCTACTACCGCCGTGCGCTCGATATGGTGGAAAAAACGCTGCTGCCGCCCTTTGAAATCGCGCCGATTCATGAGGGGCTGGGCGATATCTACGATGTTTCCGGCGAATATCCGCTGTCTGTGACCCACTACGATCTCGCTTTGTTGTGCCTGGATAGCGAGCAAGCGTCGTGGCGTGCGACGCTGCAACGCAAGCGCGGGCAGGTGCTGCAAAAGTGGGGACGCTACGACGAGGCGACGACGGCTTTCGAGGCGGGGTTGGTCGAGCTGCAAGCCGATCTCGATCCCGATGAGGCGTCGCAAATCTATAGTGGCTTGAGTATGATCAATTATCGACAGGATAAGGTCGAGGATGCGACTGAATTGGCGACGCTGGCGCTAATCATGGCACAGATGCAGGAGGACAAGGGCAATCTCGCCTATGCCCACCAGATCCTCGGCATTCTGCATTGGAAGCGGGGCGATTACGAACAGGCACTCGAAGCCAATACGCACAGCCTGGCTTTATGGCAGGCGAGCGACAGCCAGCTCGGACAGGCAGCCGTGCAGAATAACCTCGGTCTGCTTTTGCGCAGCATGGGCGAGGTGCCTAAGGCGATCGGGCATTTCGAGCGCTGTCTGACCCTGTTCGAGCGCGTGGGTAATTTACATGGACTCGCGTGCGCCTACGACAATCTGGGGCAGATCTACAACGAACAGGGTGACGAATCGATGGCATTCGACTGCCTGGAAAAAGCGGTCGGTATCCTGGCAAAAATTGGGCTGACTGAAACACAGGTATTTACCAGTATGTGGCAATCCGGGACGTGGTGAGATGACCTATACAGGAGGCACTGCACTGTGGCAAACCGAACCGTCGAGCTGAAAATCCCGTGCGAAACAGGCTATGAAAAAGTGGCGATGCGGATGGCGTCCGATCTGGCAGAAAAGATGGGTTTCTCGCAGGAACGCGCGCAAGACCTGGAGATCGCCGTCGCGGAAGCGTGTATCAACGCCATGGAACACGGCAACCAATTTGATGTGTCCACAAAAATCTATGTCACGATGACAATTCACGAGGATCGACTGGCGATCGATGTCGTCGATGAGGGGCGCAGCGGTCGTCCGTCTACGCAGGTCGAGGCGCCCGATATGCAGGCACAGATCGACGGGTTGATTCCCCCCGGCGGTATGGGCTTGTTCGTGATCAAATCGCTGGTGGATGAAGCCGAATTCGTCGAACCCGATTTAGGAACAGGCAATCAATTTCGGATGGTCATTCATTTACAGCAGCCAGGACAACCAGGAGCATAAAATTATGAGCAGCGCGCTCAAGATCGTCTCACGCATGACCGACAAAGCCGCGGTGATCGAGCTGCATGGCGACGTGGACTCCAGCGGTGACGTGGCTGTCAAGCAGGCTTACCGCGATGCGGTCAGCAGCGGCGTATCGACTGTTCTGTTCAACATGGCAAAGACCGCCTATATCAATACATCGGGCATTTCCGTCCTGATCGCCGTCGTGATGGAGGCGAAGAAAGCCGGACACAAAATCCTGGTCTCCGGCGTCAGCCCGCATTATAAAAAAGTGTTCGACCTGGTGCGCTTTTCGACCTACGTCACCATGTTCGATACGGAAGAAGCGGCGCTCGCCGCACCCTAGTCGCTCGGCTGACGCTCCACAAAGGCGCGGATCGCCTCTGCCAATGCCGCCGGTTGTTCCAGCATGGGCGCGTGACCAGAATTTGGAAAGACCGCGAATATGGCGTTCGGAAAGGGCGCGGCGGACTGATCATAAAATGAAATAGGTTGCAGTGGATCGGCGTCGGCTTGCAGCAGCAGCACAGGCATGGTAGTGGTCGCTGCCAGTGCCGCCAATGTCACGCGATAATCCGGCGGCGTGTCCTGATAGTATTTCAGGATAGCCGCCGCAATACCGTCGTAACTGAATTCACGGCTGAGGCGCGCGATGTCGGCTTCACCGATCGGCTGCACCGTGACCGGACCCGGTACATTACTCATAAAAAAGCTGCTCGACGCGCCCGTGTACATCCGCCGAACAAAACCGTCGCCGTCACTCAACACCACCGAGCCGATCTGTGGCAGAGTCAGTAACGACTGAATTTGCCCGATCGCCGCATCGCTCACGGGCGTCTGCACGCGCACGAAGTGGGTCACACGGTCAGGGAAACGTCCAGCGACATAGCTGGCGACGATCGATCCCCACTCGTGGCTGACCAGGGTGAAGCGGTCGATCTCCAGCTCATCCATCAGGGCGATCAACTCGTTGGCGACGATTTCGGCGCTGTAGCTGCCCTCTGGCTGGTCTGAAAGCCCTAACCCCTTCAGATCGACGGCGATGGTGCGATAATCTGGACTCAAGACTGCCATCACACGATGCCAGGAAAACCATGCGCCCGGTATGCCATGTAAAAAGACGATCGGTTGTCCCGTACCCAGCTCGACATGGTGCCAGGTGAAGCCAGCCGCCTCCGTGAAATAATGCGCGTAGCTGCTGCCATCGATCACCTCGATCTCGTCGATCGGTCGAATCCGTACCGTACCCGGTACAGCGCTGTTGGATATGATCAACACGGCGGCGGCAGCGGCAATCAGGATGAAAAGCAGTACGATGACGAGGATAGGGCGTTTCATGAGGATTGATTGCCTTCCGCGTGTGCAGCCGCGAGGCGCGCTGACAACCAGGCGATATTGCGCGCTTTCTGTGCGTCGTTCAATTCATGGGCGGCGCGCGTAAAATAGCTGTGATCCTGCGCGAACTGCAACTGCGCGGCGAACCATTCGGTGTTGGTGTAGGTGCGGTCAAAGGTCGCCAGTTCTGTACGCAGAGCGATGTTTTTGTGCGGAAAGTCCGGCTGCCCCAGCACATCCAGATCGGCGTCCGCCAGGATCTGCTCGGACAGCGTGCGCGGCGTCTGTGGCAGGCGCGTCACCATGATCGCCGCGATCACGATGTCCACGTCGCTAACGCTGTAATGGAACGACGGCAGGACCTCGGCGGCAAAGGCTGCCGAGAACCGTTCGTGGTCGCGCATTTGCACCACATAGCCGAGGTCGTGCAGCCAGGCGGCGGTACGCAGCAGCAGCAGCGAGTCGGCGGACAGAGACTCCAGCGCCGCGAAGCGATCGACTGCCGGCATCACATCGTCGCGCGTGTGCGCCAGGGAATGATAGGTGAGCGCCGGGGACAATTCGCGTTCGAGCCGCTCGAAGGCATAGCGACGTACTGCCTCATAATCGGGTCGGCTCATAACGACTGTCTCGCTTCCAATGCCTGAATGCGCACGCGCAGATCGGCAACATCCCTGACACGCGCGCGCAGACTGCCTGTGATCACGCGCATGATGCCGCGCACTACCTCGATCCGATCTGCCATCAAATCGTAAAACGGCTCCTGATCGATCCGAAACAACAGCGTATCTTCCACCGCTGTCACCGAGGCGCTGCGCGGCTCGGGGTCGAGCAATGCCATTTCACCGACGACTTCGCGTTCAGCCCGGAAATTGAGTGTATTTTCGCCATCATGCACGCGCAGATTGCCACTGACGACGATATACATGCTGTTGCCGAGGTCGCCCTTGGCGAACAGAGTCGCGCCAGCGGCAAGCTCGACTTCTTCGACGAGTGCGGCAGTTTCCGCCAGTATATCGTCGGAGGTGCTGGCGAAGATGCTGACCGTTTTCAGAATGATCACTTTTTCGATGGTGGAAAGCATAGTGTGTATTTCTCCCGATTGCAGGCGGAACCGTCGTTGTGTGTCTTCAGGACGTTTTCGCAGTGTTATGGGGTTTGACATCACAAAGGGACGTTATCCGTTTCTACGGCGCCTTTTTCCAGAGCGCGCTCCTGTTCTCGCAGCACCGATACATCGCGGACGCGCGTGCGCAGCGTGCCGATGAGTACGCGCAGCATCCCGCGCACCACCTCGATCCGCTCCGCCATGAGATCGTAGAACAGCCCCTGGTCGAGACGCAGCAGCTGGCTGTCGGCGGTCGCCATCACCGAAGCGATACGCGGCTCTGGATCGAGTAGCGCCATTTCGCCAAAGACATCGCCTTCCCGCCGCTCGTCGAGGGTGAAATCCCCATCGTACACGCGCATGACGCCGCTGGAAATGATATACAGACTGCTGCCCATGTCGCCTTTCTCGAACAAGACCTCCCCGGCTGTCAGCGTGATCGGCTGCAGCAAGCCGGCTACCTGCGCCAGCACTGCGTCGGGCGTATCTGCGAAGATACCGACCCGTTTCAACAGGATCACATGTTCGATCAGGCTGGTATCAGTATGCTGGAACGCGCGATGCCCCACCAACTGGCTGGTATAGGTGGCACAGGTGCGAATCCAATCATGCGGATAGCTCACCAACGTATCGAGCCAATCGTTCGGTGTGAGCGTCGGCACAGCAGCGGTCGGGGCGAGTCGTTTGAGTCGGTCTTTGGTTGGCAGCGTCTCCCATAAGGCGAGAATGCTCTGGCGCAAATCAGCCGGGAGGCTGGTTTCGATCACCTCCAGGGCAAAGTTGTGCTGCGCGGCTGAACCGTACAGGAGTGCCTCGCGCGCCTGTAAAATCGCCTGTGTCGAAAAGATGAAACTGAGCATGATCAGCGCATTGTCACGCAGGCGCTCGAAATCCCGCCATAATCCGCTGCGCAGCAATCCGGCAGCGTCCAGCGTGCCAAGCGCGTCGTGGGCGGCGAGAGCGGTCGCTGCCTGTGCTACCTCCGCCTGTACCTGTGCCAGCACGCGATCCGGTGATGCCGGGTGATAGCTCTTGCTGCGCAGGCACGACAACACCTGGCTGCGCATCGGCAGATCGACGGTGTTCAACTGAGTTTCCAGCAGCGCGGTCGCGTCAGGGTGATCGATCCGCCCACAGGCGCGCAGCAGCATCAGGCGCACGACGTAAGCCGTTTCTGGCTGTGCGACAACATTCTGTATGTGCGGCAGGCTGTCCGCGCCCCCTTCCACGAATGCCTCAAACGCCGCCCCTCTGGTTTCCGGGTGCAGCAGACCCTCGGTGACACCCGCCCACAAATGCGGATGGCGGATTTTGCCAGCCGCCGCCAGCGCCGTGATTCGCACCTGTGGGTCGATGTCGCTCATCAGGCGCAGGATCGGCTGATAGTAATTGCGGATGCCGACCGCACCAAAGACCTGCGCCGCTGTCTGTCGATCGATGGCGCTGGGCGAGTCGAGCAGGGATAGCAACTTTTCACCTGCGCGAATGACACCATCCAGTCTGCCTGTGCGCATCAGGGCGATCATGGCGCCTCGCCGTAATGTGGGGTCGTGCAATGCGGCGACAACGCGCTCGAAATCGACCTCTTCGCCCAGCGCGGAGAGCGTGTGCAGCGACTTTTCGCGCACGGACGGATCGGCGTCGGTTTCAAGCAGCCGCCGCACTTCAGGTAAGGCTGTCCGCAGTTCACGCTTTTCTACGAGGGTGAGTGCTTGCAGCCGCACGAGAGACGTGGGATTGTTGAACAGCGGCACCAGATTGGTCACCAGCGCTGGATCATCTGTGTCGTCCAGCAGATCGAGTGCGTAAAGGACGGCTTCAGGATAGGGGCTGTGCAGCGTCTCGCGCAGCAGCGCCATGCTGGAAGCATCGACGATCAAGCCTTCTTCACGAAAAGCGCGCCGCTTCAAGGCACCTGCCAGGGTGAGCGGGTAGAGGCGCGTGAGCAGCCGGATGCGCCAGCTCCAGATGATCAAGGCGCCGATTACCAGAACCACCTGCAGGCGGTAGTCCAAGCCAAGTACTTGCAGCACGATCAGCAGAAAGCCGACGACCGCGACCGCGATCGGCTCGATGAACCCCTCGATCAGGGCATTCAGTCGCGCTCGTACTGCCGCTGCCAGCACTTGAAACGCGACACGGCTCCCGGCGTAATCGAGCGAAAAGAAAAAGCCGACCATCACCGTGCGCATGATGACCGCCAGCGCAAACAAAATGGTGATGTCGGCGTCGAGCAGCACCGCAATGCTGACGACTGACACACCTGCCAGCGCCAAGGCTGGGGCGATATACAGGGTCATCTGCAAACCAAAGCGCTTGACAATCGGACCGACAGCGAACAGATTCAACAGCAGCGCGCTCATGCCCGCCAGCGCGGTTGTCGTGCCGATGGCTTGTGCCAGCGACTCGGTATCGAGAAAATTGCGCGCGCTGATCTCGTAGAACAGGTTGTTGATCAGAAACATCACCAGCACCATGCCCGTAATGATACCGATGATGGCGCGCACGAACGGCAGCTCCCAGATACGCTCCTGTTTTCCGTGTACCAGCGTGGATGATGATGCGGGCAACGGCGCGTCATGCTGGAGATGCCGGGTGAGATGATTGACGATACCGAGCGCGACCACCAGCGCGATCAGCGCCAGCACGATCAGACTGACCGCGCCAAAGGCGCCGACGAGCGCGGACGCCAGCAGACCTGTCAGCGCCGCCGCCGACCAGCGTCCGGCGTTGATCAAGCCATACTGTCCCTTGCTTTGACGCAGCGTGAGGATGCTGCCGGCGAGATTCCAGACGACGACGTTGGACAGGTTGATGAGGGTGTAGCTCCATACAGGGAGGAGGAAGATCAGCCATTCTCCGGGATTGACGATCAGCCCGATCACACAGGCGATCGTCACCACGATAGCGAGGCAGGTCGCCAGCAGCAGCAGTCGGCGCAGCGGCATCAGCCGCTCGAAACGCAGATAGCCTGTTCCTAAAAGCGACAGCATGACCGCAATGCCGATATAAGTCAGCGGCAGCCTGTCGGCACCGATAACCCTGATGAACAGCATGTAGGCGGCGGTGTCGGTCGCTACGTAGGCGATGCCAAAGGAGAAATAGAGCGCGAACAACAGCCTGACTGAGCGTCGATTGTCGGGGGCGGCGGTGAGCATCGTCGAGCCTTTTTTAGGTTGCTTCGTTCACAGCGTGTCCATCGATGCTGCAGGCTGTCTTAGCACGGGCGCGACGATCATGACTTTATCAGATAGTAATCACGCCGTCGTTGATCAGCCACTGCACCGACTCGATCACCGCTTCCAGTGAAGTATAGCGTGGTTGATAGCCCAATAAATGCTGAGCTTTGGCGATGCTGCCATTTGGACTGTGCGCGATGTGATCCCAGGTCATCGACCAATCGCGCTCTGGCACACGCTGGCAAAATGTCTCCCAACTGACAAAGCTCAGATTTGCCGACCTGCCAAAGTAGTGAGCGATCGACTCGGCATAGCCGCGCAGCGTCAGCGCAGCCGGAGATACCACATGGAATGACTCGCCTACACTGACACTCCACGATTGGATGGCGCGCATGAAAGCCTGCGCCACATCGTCTCCATGCACATGATGCACGGTCTCCATGCCGATATGAGGCAGCAGCAGTTCTGTGCCTGATGCCAGTTTTACAAATACATCCAGGTTGACGTTGCCCTGCGGATTGACCGGGTTGTGTCCGGGACCAACGATATGCCCCGGATGCAGCACGGTAGCGGGAAAGGCATCGCGCCGCGCCCGATCGAGCAGATAGGCTTCAACAGCGGCTTTTTGTCCGCCGTAATCTTCGAGCAGATAGGGATCGACATCGGTCACAGACAGCTCGTACCTGGGGAATGGGTGGCGCGCCATATCTTCTGTGACCGGATGCTGCACCGGATAGCCATGCACCCACATCGTGCCACAATGCAGAAAATGCCCGACTTTTCCGACAAGCGCCTCGACGATCTGAGCAGCACTCTCCAGCGTGAAGCACACCATGTCGATGACGATATCCGGTTTGAGCGCCGCGACCTGCGCGCCAAAGGTGCCCGCTTGTTCGGCTTGTCGGCGGTCGATCGTGACGGATTGCACCGCGCTCCATGCGGCATGGGGGAGATAGGGTTTACTTTGTCCCCGTGTGATATTGACGACCTGGTAACCCGCCTCGACCAGACGTGGCACCAGATAGGTGCCGACGTGTCCACTACCGCCGATGATGACGACGCGCATAATATGCTCCTGGTAGTCCATCGAGAAAGAAAACAAAGAAACAAAGATTAACCAGCCATCTAGCAGGAAGACACCTTGTCGTTACAATATGTGGGATAACATTCTGAGTATACCGAACGCGGCGCCGATCACGCCCGCGTGCAAGCCCAGCTGCGCCAGCACAATATGGACTTCGGCTGCGTGTTCAGCATAGTGCTGCTGCTGTATCGTCGCATGGAGCGCGGGCAACAGGAAGGTATGACTCTGCATCACTCCGCCGCCCAATACCACCATTTCCGGCGCCAGCGTGTTGATCAGATTGGCGATGCCTACCCCGATGTACATGCCCGTTTCATGCAGCAGCTCGATCGCCAGAGCGTCGCCGCGCTGTGCGGCTGCGCCCACCATCCGCGCGGTGATCGTTTCCGGCTGACCCGCCGCCTCAGCCCACAATGGACTGTCTGGTGTGACGCGCGTCTGCGCGCGTGTGGCGATCGCTGGACCAGAAGCGTACATCTCCCAACAGCCCTGGCGACCGCAATAACACGGGATACCGTCTAATGCGATCGCATGGTGCCCGACCTCGCCCGCCAATCCCCGCCGCCCCTGGTACAGGCGTCCGTCCAGGATGAGTCCGCTGCCTATGCCGGTGCTGATCGTCAGGTAGATCATATGCTGCGTGCCGCGACCTGCCCCAATCTGGTGTTCACCCAATGCGGCGGCATGAGCATCGTTCAGGAGCAGCACGGGTTTATCAAAGGCAGCAGCCAGCATTGGCACAATTGGGAGATCGTCCCAACCGGGCAGGGTGAACGGATTTTGAATCAATCCGCGTGCGATGTCGAGCGGGCCGGTACAGCCGACGCCGATCCCGGCGATCGCGTCCCATCCGACCGGAGCGCGCTGCACCACACGGTCGATACAGGCGAGCAGACGCCGCATCCCGTCGTCGGCGCCCTGGATCGACAAGGTGGCGATCGTCTCGTGTGCGACGACCGCCCCGTCTGACGCCTGCACGACGGCGGCGCTCATATTCGTCCCGCCAATATCGACTCCAACGGCGAATGATTGACCCGCTGTCATGCCATCACCCCTTCACCGCGCCGGAGGTCAAGCCGCTGACGATGAAGCGCTGAAAGATCAGCACCAGCAAGACCGGCGGGATCAGGGCGAGCATGGCGGCTGCCGACTGAGCAGGATAATCGGCGGCGTTGCGTCCGGTGAATTCCGCCAGCGCGACCGGAACGGTCTTGGCGATCGGCGTGCTGGTGAACAGCAGGGCATAGAAAAATTCGTCCCACGAGAGCAGAAACGCGAATACCCCTGCCGCCACCAATCCCGGTGCGGAAATCGGCAGGATGATGCGCCACAGCACGCCAAAGCGTGAGCAGCCATCGACCCGCGCCGCGTCTTCAAGTTCGCGCGGGATCGACTCGAAGAACGTCACCATGATGTAGATGACGAACGGCAGGGTGAAGCTCAGATAAACCAGTATGAGCGCTGTGGTGCTGTTCAGGAGCGACGCATCGCGCAGGATCACGTACAGAGGGATGACCAGTGAAATGGCGGGCAGCATTCGCACACTGAGATACAGATACAATCCCGTCTGCCGAAACGGAAATGTCAGTCTGGCAAAGGCGTATGCGGCAATCGAGCCAAAAACCAGGCTGATCAGGGTGACGATACTGGCGACATAGATGCTGTTGCCCAGTGCAAAGCGAAAATCGGTCGATGCCCGCGATGCCGCTTCAGTCGGGGCGAGAATATCGATGTAATTTTGCAGCGTCGGCTCTTGTGGAAACCAGTGTGGCGGCACATTCAGCAGCTCGGCGCGCGTCGAAATGCTGGAGACGAACAGCCAGTAGAGCGGTGCAAAAATGGCGAACAGCAGCGCCGCCATGCACAGGTAGAGCAGCATCCGCCCAACCGCGTAACCCAATCGATTCGTCATATGCTGTCCTCGGCTGTCTGAGTCATCGTGTTAATCGTTTTTCGAATACAGCAGTCGCACGTAGACGAATGCCAGAAACAATGTAAATGCCGACACCAGAAACGACAGCGCCGAGCCTTCGCCCACTTTGAGATCGCTGAACGTCTTTTGGTAGGTCAGGTACGAGATCACCATCGTGCCGTTGACGGGTCCGCCGCGCGTCATGATGTAAATGAGGTCGAAGACGCGGAATGCCTCGACCGAGCGGATCACCAGCACCACCAGAATGGCGGGACGCAGCAGCGGCAGCGTGATATGAATAAAGCGCTGCCAGCCACTCGCGCCGTCGATACCAGCCGCTTCATATAAATCTTCAGGCAAGCTCACCAGCGCCGCGGAGATGAGCAGTACCACAAAGGGCACGCTGTGCCAGACGTCGGCAAGGATGACCAGATTCATCGCCCTCATTGGATCGACCAACCAGGGCACATAGCGATCGATCACGCCCAGTTGCAGCAGCAGTCCGTTCAGGGCGCCGTAATCCGCCGCATAAATCCAGCGCCACATCGCGCCCGTGACGATAGTGGGCACTGCCCAGGGGATCAGAATCGCCACGCGCAAAAAACGCCAGCCGAAGAGCTTGCGTTTTTGCTCGATCAGCAGCGCGATCGCAATGCCCAGGACGAGTTCGATTCCGACCGAGACGAAAGTGAAATAACTGGTGCGGGCGATCGAATTCCAGAATGCCGCGTCGCGCAGGAAGCTTTGATAGTGTTCAAAGAGGATGAAGTCGGCGCGATTCAGTCGAGCGAGGTTGGCATCGTAAAAGCTGTAGACGATCGTCGTCACCAACGGGACAAAAATCAAACCGATCGTGAGAACCAGCGCGGGCAGGATCAGCCAGAATGCCAGCCGCCGTTCGCCAAACGCTAAACCGCTCGTGCGACTTTGGCTCGCTCCAGCGTTCACTCTGTCTCTCCAGGGGCTATGTCGTCACGACGATGGGTTTATATGCTCGGTACAGAGGCGGACGCACGCCATCGATGACGTGCGTCCGTCTTATTTACTGATAGTCCTGGGCAACCTCTATGATTTGAGCGGCAGCATCGTCGAGCGCTTCCTGTGGCGAACGCGCCCCCGTCAGGGCTTCCTGAATTGCCAGCTGCAAAATGCGCGACGCTTCGGGATAATAAGGCACTTTCGGACGCACATGCGACCAGGGGAATTGTTCAGCGAACATCGGCACGGTCACCGGATTTGCCTCCAGCAGCGCCGGATCGTCAAAGGCAGTTTCCCAGGTGGGCAGCTGCAGCGCGGAAAACTCGATCTGAATCTCTTCGCTGGTCAGATACGACAGGAAATTCCATGCCGCATCCTGCTTTTGCGATCCCGCCGTGACCGCAAATCCCATCGAGCCATTGTTGGTCGAGCTTTCAATGCCTGCCTCCAGCGCCGACTCGAACACGGGCATCAGACTGATCCCGATCTCGCCAGCCACCTGAGACTCGGTGGGGTCTTGTGCCAGGTTGTACATGTAGAGCCAGTTGATCGCAAAGGCGGCATTGCCCGCCGAAAATACGTTGCGGACATCTTCTTCTGCCGAGGTGATCGACGCCGGATTGATCAAGCCTTCATTGACCTGATCGACCATCCATTGCAGCGTGGCGACGCCGGTGGCGTCGTTGAAGGCAGGCATATTGTCTTCGTCGAGAAAGCGCCCGCCGTTGCCGTAGAGCAGTGTGACAAAATCGGGAATGACTGCCTCGACCTGTGCCCACGACCAGATCATCGGGTATTCGACGCCGTTCGCCTGGATCGCGCGCGACATGTCAGCGACTTGTTCCCAGGTGCGCGGTGGCGCGTCGAAGCCTGCTTCTGCCAGCAGAGTCGTGTTGTAGTAGAAGTATTTCTGATCGAGCAGGAAAGGAAGCCCGTACACGACCTCGTTGACGGTGGTGATGTCCCACGCTGCCTCGAAAATGCCGTCGCGCATTTCTGGAGTGATGCGATCCGACACATCCAGCACCCATCCGGCATCCGCAAAGGCGGCATACCAGATGTCATCGACGAGGATGATGTCGAACGCCGGTGGATTGCTCGATACCGAGGTGACGATGGTGTCGTACAGCCCGTCGTACAGGACAAACTGCAATTCCACCTGCACGCCTGGATTGGCTGCCTCGAAGCGATCGGCGATTTCGCCCATATCTTCCGGCGTCATCCCGGCCTGATCCATCGCCAGCACGTTGAGGACGACCTGATCCTGCGCGGAGATGGTGCTGCCGAACAGCATGAAAGCGAGTACGAGTGCGATGATGAGTCTGAGTTTCATCGTGCAAACCTGCCTTTAGATAGCACCGCTGAACGAAAAAGTGAAACCTGCGATCAGAATGCTGCGCACTGTAGCGGGCGCCCTGTTCGCCTATTCCTGAACCGTGACCTTGCTGATGTAACGGAACTGTCCAGCGGTATACCCACGCCGGACGGACAGCTCGGCGCAAAATAACTGCACCGGGATAATTTCGGGGAGTGGCAGCAGCTCTGGCGTACAGGCGGGCATGGCGACCCAGGTGGTATCGGGGAGCGATTCATCTTCACCACTGACGATGACCAGCTTCCCGCCATGCCCGACGATCGCCTGCGCCAGGCGGAGGTTGAGCACGTGGGTGCTGCGTCCGCCCATGAACAACATGCCCGTAAAACGCGCATCGACCAATTCCAGCGGACCGTGCCGAAATTGTCCGGCATTCATACTTTCCGTCGGCATTTTGATCGACTCTTTCGAGATCAGCGCGGCGGTATTTGCGGATGCCATTGAATGCCCGCGCGCCAGATATTCGATGAAGGCACTCGCCGTCCATGCGTCCGCCAGTGCGGACATTTGCTCGTGCCAACCGCGCATCCGCACAGCAATATCGTCCACCACCGACGTGATGGCATCGGCGGCGGCGGTCAGCGGGTCGCGCAGGATCGCGCTGGTCAGGAGATGCAAAATCGCCAGTGTGCAGGTGTAGGTCTTGGTCGAGACGGTCGCCTCGGCACCTGCCTGCATCAGCAGAGTCGCCTGGCTGCGTCGCTGGAGTGGACTATCAGGTGTATTAGTTATGCCTAATACTGTGATCTGCCGTTCCTCTGCTAGATCGAGCAGCGGCGTGATCTCCGCCGAACGTCCTGACTGGGAGATCGCTACCAACAATGTGGAGGAAGTCAGCAGCATCGACTGATAATGCAGCAGCTCCGAAGCCTCGATGACACGCGCGTCGATTCCGTGTGCCAGCAGCCGCAGCAGCGAGGGATACACGGCGGAACACGAGCTGCCCATGCCTGTGAAGATCAGTGTGCGGAAAGTGCCGTTTTGCACCTGATCCAGCAGCGGACGCAGCGCGACGATCTGTCCCTCGACCGCACGCAGCGTCGCGTGCAGCGCATCGGGCTGGCTGTAGATCTCAGCGATAAAGCCGCTCATGCTTTCTCATCCAATTCCGTCAGGATGCGCTGACGTCCGATATAGATCGGGAAGCGATCGCCGGGGTAGACCGAGTCTACCGCTTCGATCAGCTCGAATGCCTCGGTGAAGGTCAGGCGATGCGCCACCAGCACTGCCTGACCTGTCGGGATGTCCAGCCACTTACATTCGGCGTCGGTGGCTAAACGTGCCTCCATCTCCGCTTCCGCCCAGGCGGGATAGACGTTGTAGCGCCCTCGTATCACGGCGAACAAGGACTGACCCTCAAAATCTTCCTGATCGAGATTGGGAAGGAGATGGAGGTTGAGCGAAGCATATTCCACAGCCACAGGCTGTCCGTTAGCGAGGCGCACCCGGTTCAACTGCAAGACTGGATCGCCTGCCGCGATCTGGAAGCGCTGGGCGACGCTCTTGGAGGCATCGACGCGCTGATGCAGGATGATTTTCGAGCTCGGTTGGAATCCGCGCTGCAGCAGCTCATCCGAAAAACTCATCAACCCAGACGCCTGGCGGATTTGCGGACGGGCAAGAAATGTCCCTTTGCCCTGCACCCGATAGGCTACACCGCGCTTGACCAGTTCGTCGATCGCCTGGCGCGCCGTGAGACGACTGACCTGGTGCTGTTCTGCCAGGTCGCGTTCGGACGGCAGTTGTTCACCATAGGTCAGACCGTCCGCCTGCACGGTCTGCACGATCGTCTGCGCGATCTGCACGTAGATAGGGACAAAACTGTGTCGGTTGATCATGTGGACAGTATAGTTGCAGCTCAACTGGTTGTCAAGTGGACTAGACCAGCGGCGATGATTGGCAGCTCAAAAAATCGACTTGACAAGGGTAATACAGATAGGTTATGCTCTTGATTAAGCGGTTTATCAAAAACGGTCGGGTTCGATGAAAAAAGAAAAACAGCATCGTATCGCTGATGTTGCCAGACGTGCGGGTGTCTCGGAGGCGACGGTATCGGTGGTCGTCAACAACCGCGTCGGCAAGAGCATCCGTGTGAGCGATGAGACGCAGCAGCGGGTGTGGGACGCTGTGCGTGATCTGGGGTATGTCCCCAATCCATCGGCGCGCAACCTGGCGCGTGGGCGCAACAACCTGATCGCGGTGTTCTCCTTCGAGTCGATATTTCCGCTCGACTCGCGCAATTTTTATTATCCGTTCCTGATCGGCATCGAGGAAGAAGCTGCCACGCAAGGCTATGACCTGCTGCTGATCACCGCCGCCAGCGATCCGACCATGCGCGGACACATCTATCACAACGGTTCCAATCGTCTCCAGCTTGCCGACGGCGCCGTGCTGCTCGGTCATGCCGCTGATCAGAGCGAGGTCACGCGGCTGCTGTCGAGTGCATTTCCGTTCGTGTATGTCGGACGACGCGAGTCGCCGAACGATGACATCTCGTATGCGGCGGGCGATTACGTCAGCGCCACGCGACAACTCATCGAATATCTGTTTGCCCATCAGCACCAGCGGCTCGCATATCTGGCACCGCCCGTGCAAACCGAAGCCAGCCGGGATCGCTATCGGGGTTTCGTAGAGGCGCACGCACAGCGCGGCATAGCGATCGACCCCAACCTGTCTTGGTATGGGGGAGTGGACACGTTCACGACTGAGACGTTCACTCACCTCGTCGGATTAGGTGCGACCGCCTTTGTCGCTGAAAACGATCAAATCGCACTGCGCGTGCTGGATGAAGCCAAAACCGCCGCGTTGCGCTGCCCCGAAGATTTTTCCCTGGTTGTCCTCGGCGATCCGCTCACCATCGTCGAAAACGACACCCACTGGACGACCTATAAGATTCCCCGCCGCGAGATGGGACGTGAAGCCGTCCGTCTGCTCGTGACGATCCTGTCAGGTACGTCGGAATTGCCGCGACCGTACCGTACCGTTTTACCCTGCCAGTTTATCCCTGGCAGCACTGTTTCGGTTGCCAAAAAGGAATAACGCATTCCTTTTTTTGAGTTGATTAAGCGCTTTAGCAACAGCGCACCTGTAAATAACTGAACGGGTCTATGAAAGGGTTTCGCTCATGTTTGTTCGTAAATCGCTGTTCGTTCTTACACTCATCTCACTCGCTGTTTTGACTGTATTTGGCGTCTCGGCGCAGGATACACCGGTCACACTCCGTTACACGCTCTGGATCGGGGCGGACAGCCCGCAGGTCGCGCTCTTCAATGAACTGGCTGCCGCCTACACCGCTGAACATCCCAATGTCACGGTGACGTTTGAATCGATTCCGTTCGGCGATTATCAGAGCGTCGTCACCTTGCAGCTTGCCGGGAACGATCCGCCGGATGCGGGCTGGATTGTGGAGGGGGCGGCACGCTCGTGGGTCGAGTCTGGCGTGCTATCGGACTTAGCTCCCGCATTACAGGGTGACGCGGATTACAATTTCGACGATTTCAGTGCCTCCACGCTCGGCTTGTGGACAGAAGGCGACGCGGTTTACGGTGTTCCCTTCTCGACATCACCATTCATCGTGTTGTACAACCAGGATTTGTTTGTAGAGGCAGGCGTGCCGACGCCGGAAGAATTGATCGCCTCAGGGGAATGGACGTGGGAGAATCTGGCAGCTTCTGCAAAAGCGATCGCCGATGCGACCGACTCCTATGGACTTCAGAGCAACGACGCGGCGCTCTACACGGGCAATTTCTGGGCGACTCTGATCCCGATCATGCGCGGCTTTGGGGGCGATGCCTGGTCGAGCGACAATGCCTGCCAGTTCAACACGCCGGAGTCGGTGGCGGGCTTGCAGTTCATTCACGACATGATCTTCGTCGATGAAAGCATGGTGCCTCCCGGCGCCGAGGTCGATTTCTTCGCCGGTGCCGCCGGGATGACGATCGGGCAGTTGAGCCGCGTCAACCGTCTGGCAACTGCCGAATTTGCATGGAGCATCGCGCCGCTGCCGGAAGGGGATGGCGGTTATCAATCGGTCGTCGGGCAGGCGGCAATGGTCGTATTCAACAACAGTCAAAACCGCGAAGCGGCGATCGATTTCGTCCGCTTTCTGACGACGGAAGAAAATGTCGCTCGGATCGCCCAATTCTTTCCGCCCGCCCGTGAGAGCGTCCTGACCTCCGAGGCGCTGCTGCAAGCTAACCCGCTCGTCCCCGCCGCGCTGATGCAAACCGCCGTGATCGACGCCATTCAACAAGGGCGCGTGCTGCCATCGAGCGCGCAATTCCCGCGTATCGAGCTGTTGGTGCGTCCGGCGCTGGACGAGCTGTGGGTCGCGGGTGCCGACGTGCAAGCGGTGACCGACAGCATTTGTGAACAGATCAGCCCGCTGCTGGCGCGATAACGTTTCGACAAATGTTTGTGTTGGGGCATCGCCGCGCAATCAGCGTTTCGATGCCCCCCATTGTGTGATCGAGAATCGAGGTCGAAATGCAGTCTTCCGCTGTTGTACGCCGACAAATGAGTCTGGCACGTAAAGATGAACTGATTGGCTACCTGTTCGTCGCCCCACAAATGATCGGTTTCCTGCTGTTCGTGCTGGGACCAATCGTGGCTGTATTTTTGTTCAGCACACAGGAGCGGAATCTGCTTAGCGGGGTGGTCAACCCGGTTGCATTCGCAAATTTCGATACCATGCTGCAAAGTGACCGCTTGTTTCCAAAGGTGCTGGGCAACAGCCTGGCATTCACGCTGGGACTCGTCCCGCTCAATCTGCTGCTGTCGCTGACGTTAGCGGTGCTGCTCACGCGCAAGCTGCGCGGGACGCTGTTCTTTCGCACCTTGTTTTTCGCCCCGGTGATCACCTCGACGGTCGCCTGGGCGATCGTCTGGCGCTTTCTACTCCAGGGTGAGCAGGGAATCAATCAACTGCTGGACGGTGTCGGCATCGACGGACCCAACTGGCTGCGTGAACCCGGCTGGGCGATGGCGTCAGTGATCGTGACGCGGGTCCTCAAGACGGCGGGCTTGAACATGATCATCTTTATGTCCGCTATTCAGAATATCCCACGTGAGTACGACGAAGCCGCCAGTGTCGATGGTGCCAACGCCCGTCAGGTCTTCTTTCGAATCACCCTGCCTCAGCTCGCCCCGACAATCTTGGTGGCGCTGGTGCTGACGATCATCGGCTCGTTACAGGTGTTCGATCACATTTTACTTATGACCAATGGCGGCCCCGCCAACAGCACGGCGGTATTGATTTATTACATCTGGTTTCAGGCATTTCGTGTCTTCGACATCGGCTATGCCAGCGCCCTGGCAGTCGTCCTGTTTCTCATTGTCCTGACCGCGACGGCAGTGCAGTGGCTGCTGCGACAGAGGTTTATCTACAATGAACGTTAGCACCTATCCCGCACCGCTATCTGAACCCTTGAAATCTCCTGCCGACTCCGTTTCGGCGTTCATCTACAGGTATGGCAATAAACTGCTGTTGTACCTGCTGTTGATCGCGCTCAGTATCCCGTTTTTATTCCCATTCTGGTGGATGATCACCAGCGCGTTCAAGCCAGCCAACGACATTTTCGCCTATCCACTGACCCTGCTGCCGCAGACATGGCGTTTCGAGAATTTCGTCGAGGTGTTTACCTTTCAACCATTCGCGCGGCATTATTTCAACAGTCTGTATATTGCCGTCCTGGTGACACTGGGCACACTCGTCATTTCCTCGCTATCCGGCTATGCCTTCGCGCGCATTCGCTTTCGGGGTAGCGGACTGTTCTTTCTGCTGCTGCTGAGTGCCCTGATGATGCCGACCGAGGTCACCATCATCCCCAATTACACGCTGATGCAGATATTGCGGCTGACCGATACCCATATTCCGCTGATCATTCTGCCGATTTTAGGGGGGAATGGTATCGTCGCCTGTTTCCTCATGCGTCAGTATTTTCTCGGTATTCCGCAAGACCTCGAAGAAGCCGGCTTTCTCGATGGACTGACGCGCTGGGGTATTTTCTGGCGGATTGCGATGCCAATCGCGCGTCCAGCGCTCATTTCTGTGACCATCCTCACGTTCCTCTACAGTTGGAACGCCTTTCTTGAGCCGCTTGTCTTCATCAGCAACAGTGATTTGTACACGCTGCCGCTGTCGCTGCGCAGTATCACCGATGAATACGGTCAGGCAATGTGGAACATTCAACTGGCTGCAACGGTGCTGACCGTGCTGCCGGTGCTGGTGATCTATGCGATCGCGCAGCGGCACGTCGTCGAAAGTTTTGCTTTGTCGGGAAGCAAGGGTTAGCGCATTCGCGCCTGTGAAGAGGAACAAGATGCAGGAAAAACAGACACAAATTCTGATTGTCGGGGGTGGCACGGGTGGGGTGGCGGCGGCACTGGCAGCACTGCGCCTGGGTGCCCGTGTGATCCTGACGGAGGAGACGGATTGGATCGGTGGACAGCTCACTGCCCAGGCGGTGCCACCCGATGAGAATCCCTGGATCGATCGGCGTCAGACGGGCTGCACCGCGAGCTACCGCCAATTCCGCGAGGGTGTGCGCGCCTACTACCGACGTAACACCCCTCTGCAATCGGAGGTGTCGAGCGACCCTTTTTTCAATCCCGGACAGGGCAACGTCAGTCCATTGTGTCACGAGCCGCGTATTGGATTGGCAGTGCTGGTTGAAATGCTGGCGCCCTATGTCTCGAACGGTCAGCTTGAAATACACCTGTCTGTGAAGCCGATCGCGGCAGAGACAGACGGCGATCGCGTGCTGTCGGTCACGCTGCAATCGATCGATGACGATCAGAAAATGGTGATCCAGGCGCCTTACATTATCGATGCGACCGAGCTGGGCGACCTGCTCGAACTGGCGGGCGTCGAGCATGTCATCGGCGCGGAAAGTCAGGCGCAAACAGGAGAGCCGAGCGCACTGCCCGGCGCGCCTGATCCGCTGGATCAGCAGGCGCACAGCTGGGTCTTCATCGTGAGTTATCATCCCGATGAAAATCACACCATCGCCAAGCCAGCCCAATACGACTTCTGGCGCGATTATCAGGCGGATTTCTGGTCAGGCAAATTGCTCAGTTGGACGACTTCCGATCCGATGACGCTCAATCCTGTGACGCGCCCGATCTTCATCGAAGACACAGACGCGCCTCACGGCACCGATCTGTGGCATTTCCGCCGTATTCTCTACCGTAAATTTTATCCCGACGGCTATCACAACAGCGATGCGGTGGTCGTCAACTGGCCTCAGATCGATTACTGGCTGGGTCCATTGGTGGGGGTCGCCCCAGATGACGCGGCACGCCATTTGCAGGGTTCGCGCGCGCTGAGTCTGTCGATGTTGTACTGGATGCAGACGGAGGCACCCCGTCCCGATGGGGGCTGTGGCTACCCTGGCTTGCGTTTGCGTGGCGACCTGACTGGCACGAGTGACGGGCTGGCAAAAGCGCCCTATATCCGCGAAAGCCGCCGTCTGCGCGCCGAATTTACGGTGTTGGAGCAGCATGTCGGTGTGCTGGCGCGCGGCGATCTCCGGGGGGCGGAAGCGTTCGCTGATACGGTCGGCATTGGCAGCTATCGTATCGATCTGCATCCCAGCTACCGCCGTAATTACCTGGACATCAACAATTATCCTCAACAAATTCCGCTCGGTGCGCTGATTCCGAAGCGAGTCGAAAATTTGTTGGCGGGCGGGAAAAATCTGGGCGTCACGCACATCACCAACGGCTGTTATCGGCTGCATCCCATCGAGTGGAATATCGGAGAAGCGGCGGGCGCGACGGCAGCATACTGTCTGCACGAGCAGTTGCAGCCGCGCCAACTGCGCAATACGCCCGCGTTACTCGCAGCATTCCAGGATGTTCTGGTCAATACACTTGGCTTTGCGCTGGCTTGGCCGGACGATATTCGGCTGACCTCACGCGAAAAACAAGACCCGTTGGGGATTTGAGCGACGGCTGTAACGGGAACGCGCCCATGTGGGGCAGGGTGGTCGAGACAACCAGCGCGCCGATAGTGGTCTCGACCTGGTAGTCCACGAGGTTGTTGGCGAAATCCCAGGTGCAAGACAGTGGGTCAGTGCTATAATCCCGGTCATGGGTTTTCTCGAAGGTCGTATTGTCAGAGATTCAACTTCACCTGAAAACCTGACTGCTTTTAACTCCTTTTTTGGGACAGGTATTGGTCTATGGTTCGCGCATTCTATCCAGGCTCGTTCGACCCGATCCACAATGGGCATATCGACATCGCCAAGCGCGCGGCGCGCGTGTTCGACGAGGTCATCGTCGGCGTCTACGACATGCCCAAGAAGAAACTGCTGTTCGATCTCGAAAGTCGGCTGAAGCTGGTGAAGCTGTCATTTGCCGATAGCCCAAATATCCGAGTTGCGCAGTTTTCCGGTTTCACTGTAGACTATGCCAGAGAGGTCGGGGCGACTGTGCTGGTGCGCGGTCTGCGGGTGTTTTCCGATTTCGAGCTTGAATTTCGGATGGGGCTGGCAAATAAAAAGCTGGCACCGGAGATCGAGACCATTTCGATCATGACCGATATTCAGCATATCTATATCAGCAGCAGCACGATCCGCGAGATCGCTGAACTGGGCGGCAACGTCACGACGATGGTGCCTTCCTTCATCGCTGAAGCCCTGGCAGTACGTTTCGATGAACTGCGCGCGGGAAGTGGCAGCCCCGGCTATAATATCAGTATTCGAGACTGAGCGGCACAAGACGACAACGGTACGACACAAAGGGAAGACGATGGATATTCAACATCTGGTGGATCGCCTCGAAGACTTGATCGATGAAGGACGCCATATCCCCTTCAGCAAGATCACGATGATCGATGAAGAACGTGCGTTGGAGATCATCGACCAGATGCGAATCTCTATTCCTGAAGAGATCGAGAAAGCGGCGCGTATTCTGGCGCAGCGCGATCGCATCCTGGCACAGGCGAACGAAGAAGCAGCGCGGGTGGTGCAGCTGGCGCGTGAACGCGGTGATCAACTGATCGACCGTGAGGCGCTGGTACAGGCAGCGCAGAGCCGCGCCGCCAATATCGTCGAAGCGGCACGTCAGGAAGCGGAAGGTATGACCGGCGACGCCGATGATTATGTGCTCGACTCGCTCAGTACGATGGAACAGCAGCTGGTCAAGCTGATCACGATCGTGCGCAATGGCATCAGCGAGGTCAACAAAAAGCCGCCGACCCCTGCCGCGCCGACCCAAATCGCCATTCCTGCGACCATGCCCGCCGGGATGATCCAACAGCCACAAATGGTCGAGGCGAACGCGCGCAAATCGGGCAGCAGTTAAGCATCGCAGCATCGTCCCCCGCTCGTGCGTGTGATTTTCGCGGTGCTCGGCTGGATCAGCGGCATTGTTTATGCCGCCACGCTCCCGCCGAGCGCTGATTTTGTGCCGTTCGCGCTCGTCGCGGCGATCGGCACCCTGCTCGCCGCCATCCTGCTCAAACGTGCATCGCTGGTCTTTTTCACGCTGGCGGCATTCGCTTTCGTGCGCTTTCAGGCATTGCCTGCCGCCGATAACCTGGCGCCCTTCCGCGACGAAACCTTTATCACGCTGGACGGCACGATCGACGCTGAACCTGATCGGCGCGATACCGCTGTACATGTGCGCGTGCGTGTCTCGCAGCTCTGGCACCAGGACAGGCGTCACACCCTGCACGGAGTCGTGCTGGTTCACGCGCCGACCGGGTTCAGCGGACAGCTCGGTGATACCATCCGTGCCAGCGGTATTCTCAGCACCCCGCCCGAACTCGATCGCTTCTCGTATGCCGATATGCTCGCCCGCGCTGACATTTACAGCCTGATGCGTCGGGGGCGCGTGCAGCTCCTGGCGCACGCCACCCTCGAAACACCGTTCACCAGCCTGATCGCGCTGCGCAACGACTCGGAAGTCAGAATCGGCATCGCCCTTCCCGAACCCTATGCCGGGCTGCTGACGGGAATCCTGCTCGGTGATGAGCGGGGGATCGCCCCAGAAATGCGCGACGCCTTCGCGCAGACGGGCGCCTCGCATGTGATCGCCATCAGCGGTTTCAATATGGCTGTGCTGGGGGGAATGATCGGCGGGCTGCTGCGGCGGCTGCGCATTCCGCCCCTGCCAGCGGCGGTGATCAGTATCGGCTTGATCGCCGTATACACGCTGTTCGTCGGCGCCAGCCCGTCGGTGGTGCGCGCAGCTTTCATGACGGGCGTGGTCTTTTTGGGGACGGCGCTGCGGCGGGATGTCTATGTACCGACCTCGCTGGCATTCACGGTGCTGGTGCTGTCGATATTCGATCCGCTGATCCTCTGGGATGTCGGCTTTCAACTGAGTGCCTTCGCCGTATTGGGGATCGCGCTGTTCGCTGACCCATTGATCGGACTGCACGAGCGTATTTTCGCGGATGTCCCGCGTCGATTGCAGCCGATTTCGCTGCTGCTGCGCGACTCGTTCACGATCGGGCTGGCGGCACTGGCATTCACGCTGCCATTGTCGGCGCTCTATTTCGGGACGATCTCGCCGGCAATGCTGCTCGTCAATATCCTGATCGTGCCCGTACAGCCGCTCATCATGCTGTTTGGCGGATTAGCCCTGTTTGCGACCGCCGTACATACGACGGTCGGACTGATGTTCTTTTGGGCGGCGCTGCTGCCGCTGGGCTGGACGGTCGGCATCGTGCGCCTGTTCGCCGCTGTGCCGACGTTGGAAGTCTATCCGCCACCAGGCTGGATCGCAGTCGCGTTCATCGCCCTTATCAGCGCGGCAGTCGTGCGCGCTCGCCATCCAGAATGGCTTGCCTCGATGACAAAATTACTGGCTTCTAAAGCGCTGTATGTCGGGTTGTTCGCGGCGGCGCTGACGATCTTTCTGCTGGCGCTGCTGATCGGGAGCAGTCGTCCCGACGGGCGACTGCATCTGTGGTTTTATGATCTCAGCAACAGCGCCGTCGTGATCGTCACGCCTGGCGGCAAGCAGATCGTGATCGATGGCGGAGCCTATCCGTCGCGACTGCTGACAGCGGTCGGAGATCGACTCCCATTTTACGATCGCACCATCGAGCTGGGTATCATCACCACCTCCGACGCGGCGTTGATCAGTGCCGTGCCCGCGTTGTACGAGCGCTATCATGCCGAATCGATGCTCATCAACGGTTCGCTGAACGGTTCGCCAGTGCTCGATGCGGTGAATACGGCTGTCGCGCGTTTTCCACGTCTGCCAGTCGAGAGTGGCACCATGTTCGATCTGGGGGATGGCGTGACGCTGACCGTATTGCACACACCATCATCTGCGTCAGACTCGACCGCAGCGCTGATGCTGCGCCTCGACTATGGAGCATTTTCCGCGCTGCTGACGGGCAATGTCGGGGTGGAGGATCAGGCGCGGGCAATCGCAGCGGGGACGCTGGCGCCCGTGACATTATTGCAGGTGCCTAATGGCGGTGAAAAAAACGGTCTGGCGGACGGCTTTGCCGCGCGTGTCATGCCGCAGTGGGTGATCGTGCAGGGAGACGAACTGTATCAGCGACACCGCCCCGATCCTGCCGTGATCGCACAGTTCGGCGGCGCGCGCTTGCTGCGCACCGACCTGCACGGAGTGATCCACATCGACACTGACGGCGTATATATCAATACCGCGACAGCACGGCGGGCGTCGGGATGAACACGAGTTGACGAATTCGTGTCCATCCTTGACACACGCACGCGGCTAAGGGTGTAGAGGACGCATCACAATGCGTCCGGTGACGGATCATTTCGATCAATGGCTTAGGCGCGCTGTACCACGACCCAGAACATGAAGAAATAGGCACCGCCAATGAGCGAGGTAATCATCGCGGGCGCCGCCATTTTGTTCTTTCTGGCGCGCGCCATACCGACCGCGATCAGCGGAAAGACGAACATCACGATGTTGATCAACATCATGCCAAAATCCTTCCGCTCGATCAGCGGCGGCTCGATACCGAGGCTGAGCTTGGCGATGATTGCCGCCAGCAGCACGCCGGCGATCAGCAGCGTCGGAACCATATTTTTGTCCGGCGTCAGCAGCAGGGTGAGCAGGGCAAAGCCGAAGATGACATACAGAAAAATACTCCAGACGACATTCTGTCCCTCACCGGGACCGAGCGCTTGCAAGATGTCCTGAAAATCGACTTCCATGTGGTGGCTCCTTATGAAACCAGCGGCGATTTGCGATTATGAAGATGAGGGCGATGCCCGTGACGAACAGCACCTATCTTACCACTTTTCACGTTGTCGTATGGGCAAACGACGGCAACTAAAGTACACTGAATCTCTGATTTCAGCATACGCCAATCGAACGAATGCCCTACTATGTCATTGACCAACCCGATCAATAGCCAACCCGAACCGGTCTACGCCAGCGACAGTACGATCGGACGTCAGATCGCGCTGCAAACGCTGTACGAAGTGGACATTGCCCGACACGACGCGCTCACCGTGCTGCTGCGGCATCTGCACATGCAGGAACCCCCAGCTCGTGCCGCGCGTATGGCTCGTATTCTGGTGTTAGGCGTGGACGCGCACCGCGCCCGCCTGGACCTGGCAGTATCACAGCGCGCGTCAGAATTCCCGATCGAGCTGCTGGCAGTGATCGATCGCAATGTGCTGCGGATCGCGCTGTATGAATTCGCGGTGTGGGGTGTCACCCCGATCGCCGTCGCTATCGACGAGGCGGTCGAGCTGGCGAAGGATTTTGCCGCTGAAGGCGCGCCTGGCTTCATCAACGGCGTGCTGCGCTCGATCGCACAGGACACCGCGTTGGTCGAGGCGATGCGTACCGATCCGAATACCCCCGATGAAGCGGCGGCACGCGCCGCCGTCTCAACAGACGAGGATTGAATCATGGCGAGATTGCGTTTACGGCGCGCCCGCGCCACAGCCACCGTCAGTCCCGCCGCGATCGCGGCGCCAAACGACGGACACCAGCTGGAAATGTCCCTGATGGAACATCTGGATGAGCTGCGCAAACGGCTCACCCGTGCGATGCTGGCGCTGGTCGTCGGCGTGGTCATCGCCTTTCCTCTGGCTGACCCAGCATTGAGCTATCTGCAACAGCCTTACGGTGACCGCTTTCAGGCGCTCGACCCGACCAGTCCGATTATCTCGTACTTTCGCGTCGCACTGCTGCTCGGCGCGATCCTGTCGATCCCACTCACCACTTATCAGGTGATGATGTTCATCGTACCGGGGCTGACCAGGCGCGAAAAACGCATTGTGTTCAGCGCTCTTCCAGCCATCACGGGCTTGTTCCTGCTCGGCGCGGCGTTCTCGTGGTTTCTGCTGATCCCGCCCGCACTGAACTTTCTGCAAAACTTTCAGACCGACAATTTCGTCGCGCAGTGGACAGCGGACGGCTATCTCGGCTTCATCACCGCGTTGATCTTCTGGATGGGCGTGGCATTTGAAACCCCACTGATCTTTTTTATCCTGTCGCTGATGGGGTTGATCGAGACGCGGGTCATGATCCACAACTGGCGCATCGCCATCATTGGGTCGGCGGTGGCGGCGGCATTCATCACGCCGACGATTGATCCGGTGAACCTGTTTCTGGTGATGGGTCCGCTACTGACATTGTACGTCTTCAGTATTTTTCTGGTGGCGATCGGCAGTCGCATCAACCGTGGCAGATCGGTCGCTGCATGACGCGCGACATCCGTATTTACGGCGTGCCGATGGATTTAGGACAGCGGCGGCGCGGGGTCGATATGGGACCCTCGGCACTGCGCTATGCGGGATTGCAAGCACGTTTGCAGCGTATCGGTTTGACGGTCAACGACAGTGGCAATATCCGTGTGCCAGTCTATGAGGAAATCGCGCGCGACGACGACGAGCGCGCGCACAACGCCGACGCGATCAGCCAGGTGTGCCGTGAAGCCTACGCGCTTATGATCGAGTCTGTGGGACGCGATGAATTCGCCATTTTCCTGGGCGGCGATCACAGCATGAGCATGGGCACGGTCGCCGGGTCGCTGGCGCGCGACGCCCGCGTCGGCGTGCTGTGGGTGGACGCGCACGGCGATTTCAACACGCCGCAGACCACGCCATCGGGCAATGTACATGGCATGGTCGTGGCGGCGCTGATGGGTCTGTGTCCGCCGCCGCTGCGTTTCGGGACAAAGCTGCTCACCGCGCAGCAGATCGCCTTTATCGGCGTGCGCGACCTGGACGCTGAAGAGAAACAAGCGACAGCACGGCACAATCTGGCGATCTACACCATGCGCGACATCGACGAAGATGGTATGGCGTCGGTCGTGCGCCAGGCGCTCGACTCGATCGGTGACGTGGATGTGCTGCACGTCAGTCTCGACATGGACTCGCTCGATCCGTCGTTGGCGCCCGGCGTCGGTACGCCCGTCCCCGGCGGGCTGACCTACCGTGAAGCCCATTTGCTGATGGAAATGCTGGCAGACGACGGACGGGTGCGCGCCCTCGATATTGTCGAGGTCAACCCGATTCTGGACTCTGGCAATACCACCAGCAAAGTCGCCATCGAGCTGACCGCCAGCTTGCTCGGACTGCGTATTCGCTGATGCTGGGTTTGCGTCGGCGGCGAGCGCGCCGTATGCTGGTACTCGGACTGGACTGCGCCAGTCCCGATCTGATCTTCGATCAGTTCAAAGACGAGCTGCCGACGCTGAGTCGGCTGGCGCGTGAGGGCACCTGGGGCAAGCTGCGCTCGTCGATTCCCTGCATCACTGTGCCCGCCTGGGCGAGCATGATGAGCAGCCGTGACCCCGGCGTGTTGGGCGTGTACGGGTTTCGCAATCGCCGCGACTATTCCTACGATGCGCTGATCACCGCCGACAGCAGCAGCATCCGAGTTCCGCGCCTGTGGGACATCCTGAGCGACGCGGGCAAGACCTCGATCGTGGTCGGCGCCCCGCAGACCTATCCGGTGCGCCCGATCAACGGACAGATGATCAGCGATTTCCTGACGCCAAACACCGACGCCCCCTTCACCTATCCTGCTATCCTCAAACGCGAAGTCCTGAACCTGGTTCCCGATTATCGTTTCGACGTGCGCGAATTTCGCACTGCCGACAAAGCCAATCTGCTCGACTCGATTCATGCTCTGACCCGCGCACAGACCACCGTCGTCAAGCATCTGATCACGAGCAAGCCCTGGGACTTCTTCATGTTCATGAATATCGGCTTGGATCGGCTGCATCACGGATTCTGGCGCTTTCACGATCCCGCTCATCGCTTTCACGAGCCGAGCAGTCCCTATCGCCATGTCATCCGCGATTACTACCGCCAGATGGACGCGCTGGCTGCCGACCTGATCGCCCGTGCGGGGGATGATGCGCTGGTGCTGATCGTGAGCGATCACGGCGTCTCGCGCATGGACGGCGGTATCTGTCTCAACGAGTGGCTGTGGCAAAACGGCTGGCTCGTCTTCAAGACTCCGCCACCCGAAGGACGCCTGACTCGGTTCGAGGACTGCCAGATCGACTGGGAAAAGACGCGCGCGTGGGGCAATGGCGGCTACTATGGACGGGTGTTCCTGAATGTGCGGGGGCGTGAACACGCTGGAACGATCGCGCCGGAACACTACGAAGCGACACGAGACCATCTCGCGGCGGCGCTTCAGGCGATCCCTGGCAGTATGGGCGAGCCACTCGAAACCAAAGTGTTCAAGCCTGAAGCGATCTATCAGGAAGTGAACAACATCCCGCCCGATCTCCTGGTCTATTTTGGCAATCTGCATTGGCGCGCCGTCGGCAGTGTCGGGCACGGACGCCATTTTACCTTCGAGAACGACACCGGCCCCGACGACGCCAACCATGCTGAAGACGGCATGTTCATCCTCTACGATCCACACGCGCGCGCAGCGGGTGAGCAGCATGGACAGCAGTTGATGAATATTGCCCCGACATTACTGGACAAATTTGGGCTGCCGATCCCACGCGAAATGCAGGGTCGGGTCATCGGCGCGTAAGCGTTACAGCGGCGTCTCGCGCGAACGGCGCAGCACGTTCGACTTGAGCTGTCCACACCCCGCGTCAATGTCGATCCCCCGGCGAATACGTACTGTCGCCGTGACTCTGTAGTCCGCCAGGACAGCGATGAAGTCGTTGATGCGCATCATGACCGACGGATCACCGCGAAACCCCGGCGTCGGGTTGAGCGGTATGACGTTGACATGACAGTTCAGTCCCCGCAGCAGCGTCCCCAGGGCGTGTGCCTGTTCGGGAGTGTCGTTTTTGCCCTGGATCAACGTCCACTCGAAACTCATGCGTCGTCCGCTGCGTTCGGTATAATCTTTGCAGGCGGCGATCAGGTCTTTCAACGGATAACGCTTATTGACTGGCAGCAGTGCCGATCGTTCGGCGTCAGTAGCGGCGTGCAGACTGACCGCCAGCTTGACCTGTAAGCCTTCAGCGGCAAAGCGCGTGATCGCGGGCACCAATCCGACGGTGCTGACGGTGATGTGGCGTGCGCCGATCCCCAGGTCGTCCATGAGGCGGCGGATCGCCGCGACCGAGGCATCGTAATTATGAAAGGGTTCGCCCATGCCCATCAGGACGACATTGCTCAGGCGTTCGCCGCGCGCCGCCAGCAGGGATGCGAACAGCATCGCCTGCTCGAAAATTTCCGCGCTGGTCAGATGGCGCGCGAAACCCATCTGTCCGGTGGCGCAAAAGACGCAGCCCATCGCGCATCCGGCTTGCGTGGAGATACAGGCGGTGCGGCGGTCGTCGTCGTATTCCATCAGCACCGACTCGATCAACTGTCCGTCATTGAGCTTGTACAGCCGCTTGATGGTGCCGTCGGTGCTGATCTGTTCGGCGTCGATGGTCAGGGCACCGAGTCGCGTTTCTGCATTGAGGCGTTCACGCAGCGCGCGCGGCAGACTGGTCATGGCGTCGATCGAGTCGGCGCGGCGTTCGTACAATCCATCGCGGATTTGGTCAGCACGATAACGGGGTTCGCCCCAGCCCGCCAGCAGTGCGACTAACTCGTCATGGGATAGAGCGTATAGATCGATCAAGATCGTCCTCCAGGACGCGCGGAATTGAAGAATAGAGCAAACAATGCCGCCAGAATCACGATCAGAATCACCAGTACGCCAACACGCGCGGTCGTGGGATTGATGGTATCGAGCAGCGATGGCGTGACAGGCACGGGGATGGCTGTGGGCGTTTGCAGGCTGCCCGGTGAACGCGGCGTCCGGGTCGGCGGTGGTGGCGTGTTGGTCGGCGGTGGGGTGG
>Ga0163147_10000929_pt1 | contig 45813 bp, 43 predicted proteins | sample OliLakLV19MP6G1_FD_148597 | JGI IMG/M metagenome (GOLD analysis project Ga0163147, IMG submission 148597) | Freshwater microbial mat bacterial communities from Lake Vanda, McMurdo Dry Valleys, Antarctica- Oligotrophic Lake LV.19.MP6.G1 | ecosystem: Environmental > Aquatic > Freshwater > Lake >... | reverse complement strand
TACGCGAACAGCAATACCGAGCGTACTAAACGTGTCGCTCAGGTGGCGAGCGATCGCTTCAGGCTGACCGAGACGAGCCGCGCTGAACACAGGAACGTCTGCTGATGCTTGGATGTTGCACTCTTGAGGGGCGAAGCCTGTGACTTCTGAGAGCGATCGCGTTGAGGAGGGGGATCGCGTTGAGGGAGCGCGATCGGCTAGGTGAGGCACAAAGGACTCTGTCCACTCAGGCTTGGACTGTTGGGGTAGCCGTCCATAGGCAATGACTCTATAAACTGAAGGCGATTGGGATGGTAATAGGTGGACGATCGCCGCAGCCGAGAGCATACCTGACAGTTGCGGCACAATAGTCGTTGCGTCAGGGCAGGGGAAGCCTTCAAACAAAAGGTAGAGGTTATTGCCGCGCAGTTTACTTTTTACTTGCAGGTGTGCCACGCCCAACTGCTGATGTAGCCAGTGATTCAGCGAGGTGCCGCTCACGGTTGAAGAGCGTTTTTCACGAGCGGCAGAATTGTGTCCATGTACATCCAGCATGAGCGCCTTAACAATTGCGACGTGATCCAGAATGAACGTTAAGTACCGTCATTTTGCACCATAGGGATAACATATACTCGGAACTTTGGCACAGTTTCCCTATAACTCTGGTCTAAACTCGCTTAAAGTCTCTAGTCTAATTGCTGGTCGCTTCTACCAAGCAAGCGAGATTGCTCGACAATAGTAGCGAGACCGCGCTATCTCTAATGGGATTTACACCTGATTGGTTACAGGGTCTCTTAAAGCAGCGAACGGTAGCCCGGTCTGTAAATAGATGTTTCTCAACAGGAGTTTTTGATTATGGCACCTTCTGAACAACCTTCGTCTCAAGTTGGCAACAACATGAAGCCCTTTGCCTCTCCAGAGCTTTTGCTCAGCTTGGCAACAGCCCCTTTACTGGTAGCGCTAGTGGGCAGCAAAGCGTTAGCAGAAGCGATTCGAGAACTGGGGCTGCTGAGTGAAGAAATCTTTCGAGGCGACGGTCTCCCTGTGCTTAATTTTCCCAGCGCTGATCGGACGAACCCGGACGATCGCACCGCTGACTAGCACCCCTCCAAACCTGCAAAAAACAATTTGGTTCCTCTGAAACTACAAAACGGAGGATTACCCCATAGAATTATTGAAAGATCTTTGACAAGAGCAGCCCCATGAGTTCGACAAGACCTTCGTCAGATGATGGATTGGGCTTCGGAACAGCCATTGAGTCCAGAACGTCCGAGGCTATGGCTGTGATGTCCATATCTGATCTCTTTTTGCGGCATCGACTCAAGATTATCGAAGACCTGTGGGCATTTGTGCTACAGGAAGAATGTGGTCAAGAACTGGTCGATCTCCTTAACCAGTTGCGTGACCTTTGCTCCCCAGACGGGCAAGCCCCTAGTTTTCTAGAAGCAGAAGTGCTCAGAGTCGTCGAGCGGTTGGATCTCAACGAGGCGATCCGGGCAGCGCGTGCCTTTGCGCTTTACTTCCAGTTGATCAATATTGTCGAGCAGCACTATGAGCAGCGTGACCAGCAGCAGCAGTATCGCGCAGCCCGTGATCTAGCTTCGTCGGCTGCGGTGGAACAGAGAACGACGATCGCGGGCTATCCCGGCTCCAACGGCGAGTCGTCAACGCCGATGGGCAGGCTCGAAGCAGATTTGCTCGAAAAAAGCCTGCAAGATCCGGAAGCCCGCAAGGAAATGGGCACCTTTCACTGGCTCTTCCCCAAGCTTCGCAGCCTCAATGTGCCGCCTCAACACGTCCAAAAGCTAATCAACCAGTTGGACATCCGGCTAGTGTTCACAGCCCATCCAACGGAAATCGTCCGCCACACTATTCGCGATAAGCAGCGTCGCATTGCCCGCATTCTCCGCCAGCTTGATCAGGTGGAAGATCGGCTGACCTCTCAAGGGCTTCCGGCTGCGTCTTGGGAAGCAGAAGTGCTCCGTGAACAACTGACTGAAGAAATTCGCCTCTGGTGGCGTACGGATGAACTGCATCAGTTCAAGCCAACCGTACTGGATGAAGTGGACTACACGCTCCACTATTTTCAGGAAGTGCTGTTTGACGCGATCCCGCAGCTTTATCAGCGTTTCAAGCAAGCACTTCACGCCTCCTTCCCCGCAATGGAGCCGCCCAGCAATAACTTCTGCCAGTTTGGCTCCTGGGTCGGCTCCGATCGCGATGGCAACCCCTCGGTCACACCCCAAATTACCTGGCAAACTGCGTGCTACCAGCGGGGCATGGTGCTGGAAAAATACATTCAGTCGGTGCATCGGCTCAAAGATTTGCTGAGCCTGTCGCTGCACTGGAGCGATGTGCTGCCAGACTTGCTGGAATCGCTCGAGCAAGACCAGCTTCAGATGCCTGCGATTTACGACCAGTTAGCGATTCGCTATCGGCAGGAACCCTACCGGCTGAAGCTGTCGTACATCCAGAAGCGGCTGGAAAATACGCGCGATCGCAACGCCATCATCAACAACAGCGATTGCCTACGGGGCGACGTACCCGACTGCAACCCCACCACCATCTACAGTGCTGGCGAAGCCTTTCTGGCGGAGCTACGGCTGATTGAGCACAGTCTGACCGAAACAGGCTTAAGCTGCCGTGACCTGGAAACCCTGATCTGTCAGGTCGAAATCTATGGCTTCAACCTGGCGCACCTCGACATTCGCCAGGAAAGCACTCGCCACTCGGATACGATCAGCGAAATCGCCGATTACCTGCAAATTCTGCCGAAGCCCTACAACGACCTCACCGAAGCGGAGCGATCGCTCTGGCTTGCCACCGAACTGCAAACCCGCCGACCGCTGATTCCCACTGAATTGCACTTCTCCGATAAAACGCGTGAAGCGATCGAAACGTTTCGGATGGTGCGGCGACTCCAGCAAGAGTTTGGCTCTGAAGTGTGCAATACCTACGTGATTAGCATGAGTCATGAGGTAAGCGATCTGCTAGAGGTCTTGCTGCTGGCGAAGGAAGCAGGGCTTTACGATCCGGCAACGGGCAGCAGCGCTCTCCATGTTGTCCCTCTCTTTGAGACAGTAGAGGATTTGCAGAAAGCGCCGTCTGTACTGAAACATCTGTTTGAGTTGCCCCTTTATCGGGCAGTGCTGGCGGGTGGCTTTGCTCAGCTAGAGGCACAGGCAGCATCGCTACAAGAAGTCATGCTGGGCTACTCCGATAGCAACAAAGACTCCGGGTTTTTAAGCAGTAGCTGGGAGATCCACAAAGCGCAGCAGGCGTTGCAGACTGTCGCTGAGACTTATAATGTAGCGCTGCGGATCTTTCACGGTCGCGGTGGCTCGGTCGGTCGCGGTGGTGGTCCCGCGTATGAGGCAATCCTGGCGCAACCGGGTCGCAGCGTGAATGGGCGGATCAAAATTACCGAGCAGGGCGAAGTCCTTGCCTCTAAATACTCTCTACCTGAGTTGGCGCTGTACAACCTGGAGACCGTCACCACAGCCGTGATTCAGGGCAGCTTGCTCCGCACGGGCTTTGACGACATTCAGCCGTGGCACGAAATTATGGAAGAGCTGGCGGCACGATCGCGCCTCCATTACCGCGCGCTGATCTACGAGCAACCGGACTTCCTAGATTTCTTTTTGCAGGTCACGCCGATCGAAGAAATCAGTCAGCTTCAAATTAGCTCTCGTCCCGCACGGCGCGGTGGCGGCAAGAGAGATCTCAGCGGTTTACGGGCAATTCCCTGGGTGTTTAGCTGGACGCAGAGTCGCTTTCTGCTGCCTGCATGGTATGGCATGGGCACGGCTCTTCGTGACTTTTTGACCGAACATCCTGAAGAGCATCTGAAGCTACTACGCTATTTCTACTTCAAATGGCCGTTCTTCAAAATGGCCATTTCTAAAGTCGAAATGACACTCTCAAAAGTCGATCTGCAAATTGCCGGACACTATGTTCACGAACTTGCCAAACCAGAAGACAAAGAACGACTGGAGCCTGTTTACGAACAAATTGCGAACGAGTACTACCTGACCCGCGATATGGTGCTGGACATTACCGGGCACAAGCGCCTGCTCGATGGCGATCCTGATTTGCAGCGATCGGTGCAGTTGCGTAATGGCACGATCGTCCCGCTCGGCTTCCTGCAAGTGTCCCTCCTGAAGCGATTACGGCAGCACAATACCGAGGCAGTCACGGGCGTGGTGCGATCGCGCTATAGCAAAGGCGAACTGCTGCGGGGTGCCCTGCTCACCATCAATGGGATTGCTGCTGGTATGCGGAACACAGGCTGATTGAGTCGTTTTCATGGCTGGTTTATGACAATACATGGGCAGGGGCGCTGGTGTCGTGCAGTTTTGACCATGATGCTCTGCATCACAGTTCTACTTACAGGCTGCCAAGGGTCGCCTGCAACGACACTCAGCGCACCCACTGTTGATACGATCTATCAACAGCGGACACCCAGTAGGGATGGCATCGGCAAAGTCTACATGGGCAGAGAAATTGCTCAAGTGATGGGGCATCTTGGCGCAGGTTGGCTAGAGCGCCCCAGTCGAGAACGAGAAGAGCAGCCACAAACGTTGATTACGGCCCTGAACCTGAAGCCAACGGATGCCATAGCTGATATTGGTGCGGGAACGGGCTACTTTAGCTTTCGTTTTAGCCCACTGGTGCCGCAGGGGAGGGTGCTGGCAGTGGATATACAGCCAGAGATGCTAGAGATTGTGAACGCAATCAAGCAGGAGAAAAAGATTACAAATGTAGAGACGGTGCTAGGCAGCATCACAAATCCCAACTTAAAGGATGCGTCGATCGACCTCGCATTGATGGTCGATGCCTATCACGAGTTTGACCATCCACGAGAAATGATGACGGCGATCGCTCAGGCACTCAAACCTAACGGGCGCGTTGTCCTAGTCGAGTATCGCGGCGAGAATCCCCTGATTCCCATCAAAGCGCTGCACAAAATGACCCAGCGACAGGTGCAGAAAGAAATGAACGCTGTAGGATTAACCTGGCTGGAAACGAAGGAAACCTTGCCGCAACAGCACATTTTGGTGTTTGGGAAATTGCCTAGTCAGAAGGCTGAACGTGACTAAACCTGACACGATCGAACCCATGAAATTACACCGGGAACACAAACTTTCCGGCAAAAAATAGATTTGCAGTATCGTGCGTAGCATCAAATTCGCTTTGCACATTTTGAACACATTTGCTCTGGAAAATATAGCTTTAGTCAGAACGCTTAGGATAGAGATAATGGGTGAAGTGCCCAGTCTGAGTAGGCTTTCTAACGCGCCTCTGTCATACTCGACCTGACGACTATAAACGAGTTGGATCGGGCTAAGCTAACATATTCAGTCGCCAAGCTTCATCTCGAATGGATCGACTTGTTGCAATAAGCGGCTGTATAATCGAAACACGATCGTACCATTTTGCAGCGGCTAAATTACTGCAAGAACCTTTTTGACTGGATAAATTAGGATTGCTTACCCGACAAATCACTTCTGGATAGAATCGGCGAAACAGGTTAAAAGCGCCATCTATATAGAGCCGTCCTCCCCTATAATGCCCTGGCGAATTAACCAGTGTTTCTTCAAAATACTGCACCAGTTTAGGCAGGATACGAGCATGAACACAATAGCAATGCGCCCACTGAAAATCACCTTGATATTGCACCAAGCCAAGTGGATACGAACGCAATTCACGACGCTTAATCTTGTGACCGAGATAACAGACATCCCAGTCATTCTGTTGCAATTGCATCACTAGCTTTTCTTGCTCGTCCTCCCGTCGAAGTTGATGACGAAAAATGGCATCATCCTCCAGTATCCAAACTCGCTCTAAACCATCTTGCAGAGACTCTTTAAGAATGGCTAAATGTCTCATAAAATTGCAATAGACACCGATCGAAGGAAAACCATGAGAGTGCTGTGGGTAAAGCGGTTCAGGAAAGTGAACCTTTGGATCTTGGATATCAATGCTAATCGAGGCAAGTTCGCTGCTTAAAGCCTGGTAGCGATCGACACGCTCCGGCAAATGAATAATGTACAGGCGATCGAAATAGTCAATCAAAGGCATAGGGTTGATTCCTGAAGAAATGAACTGTTTCAGAATCAAGAGACACCCCAACGAGTTGGCAGAGGTAGCAATCGGTCATTTCGAGTCAAAAAACGATCGAGCAATGAAAGGCTAAAGTGCTAAAACTGCCATGATGGAATCTGTAGAGTGTGAAGCTTTCAAGAGCTTAAGTGAAGCGCATCACCCCAGAAATTAGGAGTTACGAAAGCTGCGTTGTTTCTGCTAACCACATTGTGGAAGAAAAAAACGAATAAGCAATGAAGTAGCAATAAACTACTAATGAAGTATCGATAAAGCATCAGTCGTATTACTGAAGCCATTTGCCATATTTCTAACAATTTTTTGTCGATGCCTAAAGGTTTTGATGTTTAGCCGCTCCTCCAGCACCTTGCCGACCCTTACTCCCCTTGCTTCTCAGATTATGTCGGTCTCCTGACTCCTGGCTCCTGACTCCTGACTCCTCTCCAGCGTATGCTCCAACTTAGCAGCGATCGCGCCAATCCACTTCTCATCCTGGCGAGTGTAGCTGCGGGGAGCATTAGCAGCCAAAATCATTGCCCCTCGGTTGCCGAGCGGTTGACAGATGACTCCTTGGGTATTTTCGGGCAGGTAATCAAACTCGATGCGCCCAGGATAAACCTTGAGAGCGACTAAATAGATGGGCGCTTGCTTGTCTAACACGCGCTGCAAGATGGGTCCAGGGGTAACTTCGCGCTGAACTGGCAAAATGCCGCGCCGCAGCAGGAGCTTGCCGTCGTACCAGACGATGAGCGATCGCGTAACGGTGTTCGTTAACAGCAAGTGCGATGCCCAGGCAAGCTCAGTTTTAAGTGCATCCGCTAGGGTTGGGTCAAGTTCAAAGCCTTCTTCACCGATGAGATCGACTTGCTCCGGTGTACGTGGCTGCACCTGCTGCCAGAGCAAACCCGTTAGAATCAGAACGGCACTCACAATTACACCCAGCGCATCTGATCGTGATTGAGAGTTCGTCAAAGCAGGAGTGAACAGGCGATTTGCCAGTAGCAAGCATCCGGCAAGACCGCCCACGACGATCGGCAGCAAACGTAAAACCTGGTTTTGATCGGATTTTGTCATCCCGTCACGCTAAAAGCCTTTATATTCATTCTATTTGGAACCAATCTGAAAAGTAGTTGTCATTCAGCATTATCTGACGCACAGTTTTTTAGAGTCAGTTCCCATACTGCATTGGTTTGGCACCGTTGGGAGGCAGAGATTGCTGGAATTATTTAGCTCTGGATTAATCTCGCTGTGGCTTAACATGGCTGGGCTGTCTCGTGTCAACACAAGCCTCAAGGCTGTGAACGCGATCGCCTGGAACGATGTGCCCTGGTCAGTGCTGCCTGGTGAACCTGACGCTGCTACACAAGCCACACTACAGCAATACCTGGAAGGCTTGAGCCGCAAAGGACTCATGGCATCATCACAGGGCGTTTGGCTCCAGTCTGGCGCACAGTTTCTTGCCAGTAATCAGGGCACCACGCCGCTGCCCGCTGCCTCGTTGACGAAGGTAGCAACCTCTCTTGCCTCGTTAGAAACCTGGGGAGCTGACCATCAATTTGAGACGCTGATTAGTACGACAGGACCAATTCAGAAGGGTGTGCTGCAAGGCGATTTAGTCATTCAGGGTGGGGGAGATCCGTTGCTTGTCTGGGAGGAAGCGATCGCGCTGGGTAACGCGCTCAACCGCCTTGGGATTGCCAAAGTCACCGGAAATTTGGTGATCACAGGCAGTTTGGCGATGAACTTTGAAACGAAGCCAGAAAAAGCAGGTGCCTTGCTCAAGCAAGCCTTCAATGCCAATACCTGGTCTGGCGAAGCAGCCTACCAGCATCAGAAGATGCCATCCGGTACGCCGCGACCATCTGTCGCGATCGCGGGTGGGGTTCAGGTGCTGAACTATGGCGTAGACCTGTTGCCTAAGCAAATTCTGCTGTTGCGGCATCGCTCTTTGGCGTTGTCACAGATCCTCAAGCTGATGAATATCTACAGCAACAATGTGATTGCAGAGTCTTTAGCCAATTCTCTTGGTGGAGCACATGTTGTGGCTCAGCAAGCCGCGATCGCGGCAGGAGTGCCTCAAAACGAAATCCGGCTGCAAAATGGCTCTGGCTTGGGTACGGAAAATCAGATCTCACCGAGAGCGATTTGCGCCATGTTTGCGACCATCCAGCGCTACCTGCAATTTCGCAATCTCACCGTTGCAGACCTCTTTCCGATTGCGGGTGTGGATGGCGGCACGATCGACTATCGCAAAATCCCCCAGGATGCTGTGGTAAAAACAGGCACGCTGAATGATGTGAGCGCTTTGGCAGGCGTTGTACCCACTCGCGATCGCGGGTTTGTCTGGTTTGTCATGATTAACCGAGGCACGGATCTAGATGACCTGCGCGATCGACAGGACAAACTGCTGCAAACACTCGTCAAGCAGTGGGGCACCGTTTCGACCCGACCACTACCGCTATCACCTAACGACACGCAACCGATCGCCACACTCTTAGGCGCAACCGATCGCAACGAGGTGGTGCGATCGGCAGTAGACGTTAGCATCGACTCAAGCAAATAAAGCCGCACCAGAGCCTAATGCAATCATTTCTCAACTCCTCTGCACTTTAGGGTGTATTGGCTGATCAACTTTCGTCAGTCTGCTCTAGGATTAGCTGTGTACCTGTTGCTTAGTAATGCCCTAAGATGACACCTACTCCTGACCCTCAACCAGACCGTAAACAGCTCGGTGCCGATGAGCTTATTGCTGTTTTTGTCGCGCTCACAAGCATTGGAGCAATCTTTTTCTGGTCAATTAGTCAGAATCGAGGGCTGGATGCGCCCTTCTTACAATCGCCGTTCGCAGCGAACACGCCAACCACAGCGCCATCACCACCAGTTTCGCCTTCTGTACAAGCGAGTGTGTCGGTGATAGCGCCGAATCGATCGACAGCACAGGCTCCCTTACCCAGCGTCGCACCTGGGAGTCCGGCACCCATGCCACCAGCCTTACAAGCAGCCCCGTTCGTTGCAGCGGCTCCCCAAATTCTGCCTTCACCCCAAACAAACTCTACGCCTGCTGCGCAACCAAAGCAGTTTGCTGATGTGCCAGCAGGCTACTGGGCAAGTGCACCGATCGCGGCTTTGAGTGCCAAAGGCATTCTAGATGGGTTCCCAGATGGCAGTTTTCAGCCAAATAAGCCGATTACACGAGTCGAGTTTGCAGCGATCATTCAGCGAGCCTTCAATCAACCGAGCAGCCGTGAAGCGTTGAAGTTCAGCGATTTGCAGGCTGATACTCCGGCGATCGCGGCGATCAATGAAGCCACACAAACTCGCTTTATGAGTGGCTTTCCCGATGGAAGTTTTCAGCCGAATCGTCAGATTCCTCGCTTACAGGTGCTGATAGCGCTAGTGACGGGTTTGAATCTTCAAGCGAAATCACCTCCGAATCAAGTGCTGAGTCGCTATCGGGATGCGGAGCAGATTCCTAAATATGCCCTGGATAAAATTGCAGCCGCGACAGAGGCAGGGTTGGTGCTCAACGAGACGAATCCCAACGTGCTTGCTCCCAACCAAGTGACGACCAGAGCGGAAGCAGCAGCTTTAGTTTATGAGGCTCTAAGAAAGTAGATGCCAGGGGGCAGTGAGGACGCGGTGCCAGCGAGACTCCGAATGCAGACTAATGCCTGTAAAAGGGAGTAGTGCGCCAAAGGTTCCTCAACACTCAGGCAGCTTTCTTTACAAGAACTTTACTTAACCCAGCCTTATGTGGAAAATACGGCTAATTTGTCACAATTAATACGATTCTGAAGTTCTGGAAGATGAGACCGTAGAGCCAGTATCAACACGTAAACTCTATGAAGAATCGTCTGCAAGCTTCAGTTTTGCTCAGTATATTTACGCTTTTGGGCGCACTTGCTTCTAAAGCCGATGCCGCCTTGTTAATCGGCAACACTCAAGGGAACGATATTGTTATTTTCGACGAAAGTACGGGCACGTTTCAAGGAAGCTTTGTCACGCCTGGACTGGGTGGCTTACAATCGCCGGACGCGTTGACGATCGGTCCCGATGGCAACCTCTATGTCAGTAGTGGCGGCAACAGTGGACTAAATTTATTTGATCCTGCCTACCCTCAAGACTCAGCCATTCTGCGCTACAGTCTCACAGGGGGATTTCTCGGCGTGGCAGCCTCCGGCGGCGGTTTAACGCGTCCGTACGGTAACGCCTTTGCACCCGATGGCAGTCTTTTTGTCAGCAGTTTTCGTACCAATCAAATCTTGCGGTACGACGTTGCAACGGGTGCCTTTCTGGGCGTTTTTGCCTCTGACAATAACGGTGGCTTGGGGTCAGCCAACGGCTTGAATGGTCCAAACGGACTGTTGTTTGGACCGGATGGTAGCCTCTATGTCACGACACAGGGTTCAGCCAACACGACCAGCGGTGCGTTAAGTTTTCCGTTTGCTAGCCAGGTGTTGCGCTATGGCCCAGAACAGGTGGCAGGGTTAGCGTCAACGACGACACCCAGCGTTTTTGTTGACCAGCCAGCGCTCTTGCCAGAAGCGGGGTTTATCAGCTTGTTGGGGTTGGCGCTTTCGCCCACAGCAGATAGCCTCTACGTGAGTGATTTTGCGGCTGGCGTACGACAGTATGACCTGAGCGGTAATCTGCTCAGCGTTTTATCGACCAATTACACGGGCACAACTCCCAGCAGTAACTTTATTGGCAGTCTGACCTTTGGCTCTGGCGCAAACAGTGATGACCTTTATGTGATTGGCTTTGATCGAACGAATGCTAATCTTGGCTCTGTATTGGCGTATGCCGATGCTGAGGGTAGTGCAACTACATTTTCAGGCGATACGTTTACAAGCACTAGCTTGATTCGTCCGATCGGCGTTGTTGCGACTACTGCTGCCGTACCAGAACCGTCAACCGTTGCAGGTCTGCTGCTCGGTCTGGGTGGTATAGGGTTTGCCCGTTTGCGTCAGCGGCGATCGCAGCTCAAGCCTTAGTTCTATACTGTAGGGACGTTAGGAGATTTCTAGGAAACAAAATACCCACTGTCTTCGACTTCGCTCAGCCAGCTTGCACCCTGAGCGGAGTCGAAGGGTAAAATCTTTCTGGAAATCGCCTTACATGTAACGTCCCTACTCACCTATGCGGTAGCAACCTTACCGTTTGGTCGTTGAATGATCGTCTCAGTTACTCTGCGTCGATTTTCCGGATCAATGCCTACAAGCCGCACGTAGCCTCCTGCATTTTCGTCGAGGCAGGTTTCTAGAGCCGCGATCGCCTCCGATGCCTGCCCTTGAAAGGCACCGTAGGAATTCCAGGAGTTTGCACGGAAGCGACGTTCGTCCACAGTCTCAATACCCAGACGAAGCCCCTGTTTCAGAATTTGGTTGACCTGAGTCACTACCTCTGGGGTGAGCTTGGTGCTGGAGGACTGACCGCTGTAGCTTGATGAGGCTGGCTGTGGGTTGCTCTGTCCATTACCGCCAGCAGCATTACCAGAGTCGTACTTGTGATAATACTGAGTATTCGCTGGTGCTTCTTCTTGACCAGATGTCTGTTCAGCCGTATTGCCCAGCTTACGGTTAAAGTACAGCGCTTTGTTGTATTGCTCTGACAGTCCCATCTCCTGAACCCGTTTTTGTTCGGCGACTAGCTGATTGCCCACTTCTAGCAGATGTGGCAAGTTGAAATTCGGCTTGCGGAAGCTTGGTGCTGCCTGGTCGCTGTTGACCACTCGCTGAGAGATGCGATCGATCCCGACTTCTTCAATCAAGGCTTTAACCTGCTCGTCATAAAGGCGCGATCGAATAGCGCCATAGAAGTCGATCGATTGATCAGGAAACGTATCCACCAGGGTTTCGACTGCACTCCGATTCACCCCATCCGCCTCAAAAATGCCGCTGACAATACCCACGCGATCGGCGCGATCGGGTTCCCAGAAAAACTTGTCCATCCGTCCATCGCGGATTAACGGTGCGTAAAGGGTGGAAAAGTCATTCCCCGTCACGATGATCGGCACACGTCGATTGGGGTCTAATTCGTAGCTACCAGGAAGCTGCACATTGGTGGGATTGTCGGCAATATTCATCAACGTCCCGTTCACGTTCTGGGTGTTAACGGTGTATTGCGTGTATTGGTCTACTCGTCCTGCACCCGCGTCGATGTCATTAATCAACAACACCGCCATCTTGCCGCGCACCTTTACCAGTTCAGACGCTTCCCGGTAGCGCAAGCGCACTAACCGTCCAGGATCACCTGCATCTGGACTTTCCAGTTCGCCAGCGGACATATAAACTACGTTGATACCCATGCGCTCAAACGCCAGTTCGCACTGAAACGATTTGCCTTCGCCCTTGCGCCCGTGGATGCCCAGAATCAGCGGTACTTTGACGCTAGGAATATCCAGATAGTTCTTGGTAATGTGCACCGAAAGTTTGTCGAGAAAGCGAGGCGAAATGTAATAGCTCATAGGTCTTAGTTGGCAGAGAGGAGTGAGGGGTGAGGGGTGAGGAGTGAGGGGAGAGGAGTGAGGGGAGAGGAATTAGAAAGCGGTGAACGTGTGCCAAGCAGTCCATGCTTGAATGAGATGAGCGAGTTCGGTATAGCCAGCCGCATCGGGATGAGCGCCATCGCCAGCCGCTGCTTCTTGCATCCAAATGGCTGATTGGCTTAAAGGCGTGAAGATATCTAAATACGGAATTTTAAGCGTTTCACACAGTTGAGCAAAGTGACCTGATAACTTTTGAATGCTGACATTTTGAGCTTCGTCGGCGATCGGCGCTAGACATACCATTAAAACAGGATAAAGTTGCTGCGCCACAGTCAAAATCTGTCGAGCATTCTCTAATGATTGCGGTAAGGCTACACGCGTACTGCCATTTTCCAACGTGGTGTCGTTGACCCCAAAGGAGAAGACCACACGATGATGGCAGTTTGGAGGGAGGCGACGATCGCACTCTGGTTGCCAACGTCCTAGGAGTTCAGTGCTGGTTTCGCGCCGGATACCCAGATTGTAATAGGTGACGCGATCGCCCCGTTGAGAAAGCGTTTGGCAGAGCCTGCCCGTCCAACCGAGATGAGTGCGATCGCCTGTGCCGTTAATAAACGACTCACCGACAAAGCAGATTCTGATATCTTTTGCAATCATGATCGCAACATTGAAAAGCGGGATAAAGCAGGCATTGCCCACCCTACCCCGCTTTCAATCACATCGCTAAAGCATCATCACATGTTGCGTGGCTTCTGCACGATGAAGCTCATCACCTGGCATTGCTTGATGTTGTCAAACGCCACCACACGGATGTAGCTGTTGGGGTATTCAGACTTGCACTGTTGTACTTCATTCAGCACTTCCTGGGGAGAGCGTGCGCTAAACATGGGCAGCTTCCACAGCGTCCAGTAGTGTGCTTCAGCACTGGGGTCATTGGTAAACTCAACGCCAGGGAAAAAGCCCTGATCCAGCGTGTACTGAATCTGGCGAGAGATTTGAGCGTTGTCCATCAAGGGCAGGTAGGAAAACGTCTCATAGCGACGCTCAAACGGTAAGGTCTTCATAGGTTTCTCGATGGGTAATAGTGAGTTGACAATGGCTAACTTCTACAGTGAGGTGAGTTCACAGCTAACGGCTAGCTCATCCGGGTTCTTCAGAATTTGGCTCTTGCTCTGGATTGACGCTCGGAACAGACAGATCCATCTGCGTCATCCGCTCCAACTGCTGCCGACGCTGATCCATATTTGCCTGCTGTGTGCTTGAGCGGAGCAGTTCAGGCAACACATCAGCAATCTCTTCTGCCAGATGCTCTCTGACGGTAAGGATGCGAAACGCAAGATCTTGACGCTCTTGAAACAGAGCCTTCAAATAAACCTCACCATCCTGAATCTTTTCTCTTGATGAAAAGTTCTGCAACCAGAAAGCACGGGGCGGATCAGTTTCGCTGAGCTGAGCAATCACCGTTCGTACAGCCTGATACGTCAAGTAGCTAACGAGCGTCCTGGCAGTATCTTTGGCAATTTGCTTGAGATCCATAGCGAACAAGATGAGTTGGAGGAGGATGACGGATGAAGTCAGACTAGCAAGTTGTCCTCGTATCCTTCATCCTCAATCCGAGACGATTAAATGGTATCCATTGCGTCAAACTCAAACTTGATCTCTTTCCACAGTTCGCAAGCAACTGCCAGTTCAGGCGACCACTTGCAAGCAGCACGGATGATATCGCCACCTTCACGCATCAAGTCGCGACCTTCGTTACGAGCCTGAACGCACGCTTCTAGAGCCACGCGGTTTGCGGTTGCACCAGGCGCGTTACCCCAGGGGTGACCCAGCGTACCACCACCAAACTGTAGTACAGAGTCATCGCCGAAGATTTCCACGAGCGCAGGCATGTGCCATACGTGGATACCACCGGAGGCTACAGCCATCACACCAGGCATGGAAGCCCAATCTTGGGTGAAGTAGATACCGCGAGAGCGATCTTTCTCGATATAGTTTTCGCGCAATAGATCGATGAAACCAAGGGTGATGGCTTTGTCACCTTCGAGCTTACCGACGACTGTACCCGTGTGGATGTGGTCGCCACCCGACATCCGTAGCGCTTTTGCCAGCACGCGGAAGTGGATACCGTGGTTCTTCTGGCGATCCATCACAGCGTGCATGGCGCGGTGAATGTGGAGCAAGATACCATTGTCGCGGCACCAGTGAGACAGTGTGGTGTTAGCGGTGAAACCTGCGGTCAGGTAGTCATGCATGATGATGGGCATTTTGAGTTCTTTCGCATACTCAGCCCGCTTCAGCATTTCTTCGCAGGTTGGAGCCGTCACGTTCAGGTAGTGACCCTTGATTTCGCCCGTTTCTGCTTGAGCTTTGTAGATAGCTTCAGCCACGAAGGAGAAGCGATCGCGCCAGCGTTGGAAGGGAGCCGAGTTGATGTTTTCATCATCTTTCGTGAAGTCTAAACCACCGCGCAGGCACTCATACACGGCGCGACCGTAGTTCTTTGCAGACAAACCCAGCTTCGGCTTGATGGTGCAGCCAAGCAGGGGACGACCGTACTTGTTAATTTTGTCGCGCTCAACCTGAATGCCGTGAGGAGGTCCCTGGAAGGTCTTCAAGTAGGCAACGGGAATCCGCAAATCTTCTAGACGCAGCGCTTTCAGTGCTTTGAACCCGAATACATTACCCACGATTGAGGTAAACAGGTTGGTGACAGAGCCTTCTTCAAACAAGTCGAGAGGATAGGCGATATACGCGATGAACTGGTTGTCTTCGCCGGGAACGGGTTCGATGTCGTAGCAACGACCTTTGTAGCGATCAAGGTCGGTCAGAAGGTCAGTCCAAACAGTCGTCCAGGTACCGGTCGAAGATTCAGCAGCAACAGCAGCACCCGCTTCTTCAAAAGGAACACCCGGCTGTGGGCTGACACGAAATGCCGCCAAAATGTCTGTGTCTTTGGGTGTGTAGTCTGGAGTGTAGTACGTTAACTTGTACTCTTTTACTCCAGCCTCGTACCCAGACTTCGCCTGGGTTCTAGTTTGCGCGTAAGACATAAATCTCCCTTCCTGTGTAACTCTACAAAATTTCTCGATCGCCGTAACCAGAAGTCAAAACAAGCCTTTGCTCGCATGCGCCCGAAACTCAGCAAACACCTTCGATCAAAGGGAATTCGTTGATACTGTAACCTTGGCGCTCCGGCGACCTGGGCGCAATGAACGCATCGCTCACCCGTTCCGTCAGATTGCTCTCATAGTATCAGCTAATGGATAGTCAACAATAAGCCGAGCTTCAAACATTCTGTATCGTTTGATAACAACAGATTATGAATTGAATCTGAGAGTAACGTTGTCTTGAAAAGCAAACGAAGGCGGCAATTGTGGCATCTGTCGCTGCTGAGAGCACGATCGCCAAACCAGAACAAAAGCGGCTCCACAGACCTTTTAGGTAAGCAACGTGAGCCATACTGCAAGCGCACAACCGAACACGATTACTGCCAAGGGTCGTTCTTTTTCCAGCGCCTCTCGGCATCCTTTAGCGATTGCCGATTCGTTACATTGCGCAATACTTGCTGCACAGTTCTAAGCAAGATGCCCCTGTGTAGCGTTGCGACTTGCGGACGATCGCAAGCGTAAGGTTTGTAGAGTGACGAGTTTAGTAACAGCTCTACACAATGCTGCCACCCACAGATTTAAACCGCAGCCTTTGACAGCCTCATCTCCTAACAGGTCAGCGTTTAATCCGTGATACCAGTCCCAAGACCAGGACTTTATCTAGGTCGAGCGATCGGGATTACAGCAATTTTCAGTAGGGTGGGCAGTGCCCACAATTGTTCAAAAAGCCTCGGTGTAAGCTCTGTGGGCACTGCCACGCTACAATCTGTGGCTTATCCATGTGAAAACGGCTGTAAGTCAAACACCCATCGCTGATCTAAGTTTAGATGGCAAGTGCTTAAGCTAGTCTGTTACTGAAAAAGAATCGCAAGAAGAGCTTGACAAGCAGGTCGTCCAAGAGCTAAAAAAGCTTATTGCTAAAGCTTCCTATTTAGATGGGCAGCGTTGCTGAAGCGCTTCCGTGATGTCAACCACTTTTCGGGGGGCGGCCCCCATTTTTAGTGCCCTTAGCCCGCAAAGGACTGCCCCTTGAACCGATCTTTGTCTGTGACTGAACATGCCTACGAAGGGGGAGGGGGGCATAGCGAACAGTAAGTATAAGCTTTAGTCTATTTCTGGAGTAGATTTTGGCTGAAAAAAGAATGATAATCGTTCTCGCTTGAAACGATAATTTGGTCAGGGGAAGTTTAGTCAACACAAGCCTGTTTTATGCAGTAGCTGGTGTGCTTGAGCTTGTGCCTCTTTTCGGTAATGTGTGAGGAGTATTGATGTTTAAATGCCTGGTTCATTGTCTGCTGGTTAGCCCAGTATTGTTGAGCGCTGCTGTAGCGGCTTCTGCACAAGCAGCCGAAACAGTCAACCTGCCGCAGTCTGAAGCGCTGACGACTCAATCAATCATCACGCTTCGCAAAGCGACGATCGCATCGAGTATCCTGGCTCCTACACGCCGTGATGCAGCCGACAGCGTTCAGTTTGCAGACCCGTTAGCGTCTGATGAAACTGATGATGGGTTTGAGCAAGTAACGTCAGTGTCCCAATTGACGGATGTAAAGCCGACCGATTGGGCATTTCAAGCGCTGCAATCGCTGGTAGAACGCTATGGCTGTATCGTAGGCTATCCCGATCAAACCTATCGGGGTAATCGAGCGCTCACCCGCTACGAATTTGCGGCTGGCTTAAATGCGTGTATGGATCGTGTGAATGAATTGATTGCTGCGGGTACGGCTGACTTGGTGAAAAAAGAAGACCTGATAGTTTTGCAGAAACTACAGGAATTTTTTGCGGCGGAACTAGCCACTTTACGGGGTCGCGTTGATGGGTTAGAAGTCCGCACTGCCACGTTGGAAAAGCAGCAGTTTTCCACCACCACGAAGCTGGATGCTGAGGCGATTTTTGCCGTTGCAGGCGTGGCTACAGGCAATACGGTGAATGGAAATGCGGTGCAAAAGAATACCGTGCTGGGCAATCGCATCCGGCTCAACTTTGACACCAGTTTTAACGGCGAAGATTTGCTGCGGGTGCGGCTGCAAGCGCTCAATTTACAGCCCTTTTCATCCAATGCGACCTTCACTCCTGAAGGTGATCTCCGACTTGCCGCTTCTCCCGATGGCACTAACGCGGTCGGCATTGATGCTTTGCTGTATCAGTTCAAGTTGGGCGAAAAGACCTCGATTGTGCTGGAAGCCAATGCGGGCGCGATCGACGACTTTACAGATACCATTAACCCCTTTCTAGATGGGGATGGTGGGAGCGGTGCATTGTCTCACTTTGGCACCCGCAACTCAATCTATTACCTGCTTAATGGCGCGGGTATTGGCATCAAGCATAAGTTTAGTGACAAGTTGGAGCTGAGTTTGGGCTACCTAGCGAATGATGCGGCGAATCCGAATGCAGGTAGTGGGCTATTCAACGGCCCGTTTGGCGCGATCGCTCAACTCACCTTGAGACCGTTCGAGCCACTGGCGATCGGTCTCACCTACATTCACGCGTACAACAACGACTTCAGCGCCAACGGGAGTGGCGGCAGCAATAACGCCAATCTGGGTAATCTGGGTGAGGCATTCAACAGCGACTCGTTTGGGTTAGGAGCCTCATTTCAGCTCAATCCCAAAATTGTGCTTAATGGCTCCGTTGGCTATACCAATGCCAATGTGTTGAGCGGCACCAGAGGCAGCGTTGACATTTGGAACTGGGCGGTGAGTCTGGCGTTTCCCGATCTCTTTCGGAAGGGAAGCATCGCAGGCATCATCGTGGGCATGGAACCCAAAGTGACCAACGCCAGCAGTCGCCTGAACTTCCTGGAAGATCGCGATACCTCGCTGCACGTTGAGGGCTTTTATCAGTTCCAACTGACCGACAACATTGCCATTACACCCGGCATTATTTGGCTCACGGCACCCGACCATAACAGCAACAATGACGGCATTGTGATTGGGGTCATTCGGACAACCTTTGCGTTCTAATCAGCGGTCAGCAGTGACTAGACGGGGAGTCGGGAGTCGGGAATGGGGAGTTGGGAATGGGGAGTCAAAACTCAAAACTCAAAACTCAAAACTCAAAACTCAAAACTCAAAACTCAAAATTACCCCTCACTCCTCACTCCTCACCCCTCTCTTGAGCACAACCTCTGCCATATCTCCCTTGAGTCGCTGTACTCTAGGAAGCGGGAAGGCAAGACGGAGTGAAGGAACTGCATGAGAGGTACAGATCCCATCGTGGCATCGGAGCAAAAGGCTACGCAGCAGCTTTCGACGCTACGGCGCTTTTTGCAATATCTGCGTCCGTATCGCCAAGAGATGCCGATCGCGATCGCGCTGGTCATGCTTGGCGCGGCAACGCAGGTCATTGGTCCTTTTTTACTCGGTTGGTCGATCGACCATTTGATTGAGCAGGGCAATTTATCCGGGCTGCTGCTGCTGTTGGGTTTCCTCGGGCTGATTTATGTCCTTGGCGTTTGGGCAATTCGAGGGCAAATCTGGCGCGTTGGTTCCATCATGCAGCGTCTGCTGGCACATCTGCGGCAAGATATTTTCACCAAAATTCAGAGTTTGCCGCTGGGTTTTTTCGATCGCAGCGAAGCCGGAGACTTGATGAGCCGACTGCTGAATGACGTGAATACCGTTAATCAGGCGTTCGGACAGACGATCGCGCAAATGCTGGGCAATGTCTTTAGTCTGGTTGGTATTGTCATCGCCATGCTCGCGATTAATCTGCAACTCGGTTTATTGAGCAACCTCGTTGTGCCGCTGATGATCTTCACTACGGGACTGTTTGCACGATGGGCACGTGCCCGTTTCCGTGTGACGCGACAGACAATTGGTGAACTGTCTGCCAGACTCGAAGAAGACATCGGCAGTGTGCGAGAGGCACAGGCGTTCAACCGTGTGCAGATGAATATTGAGGAGTTTGATCTGCTTAATGCAGCGAATCGGGATGCCAACGTGCAGGCTGTAGCCATTACGGCTGCCTTCTTGCCATCGATCGATTTTCTCAATACCCTGGCAACGGCTGGAGTGCTGGCATATGGTGGCTATTTGGCGGTGACTGGTGCTGCCACGATCGGGGTGGTCACTGCCTTTTTGCTCTACGTGCAGCAGTTCTTTCGTCCAATTCAAATCCTCAGTCAGTTTTACACCCAGGCGCAATCAGCGTTTGCTGGCTTAGAACGCATTTTTTCGCTACTGGATGAGCCATCCCAACTGAACGATGCGCCAGATGCGACAGAAATGCCACCCATTCAGGGCGAAGTCACGTTTGAAGACGTTGCCTTTGGCTATACACCCACCAAACTCGTCCTTAACGGCGTAAACCTGACAGTGAACCCAGGTCAAATGATTGCGCTGGTCGGACCGACAGGCGCAGGAAAAAGTACCTTTATTAATCTGATTCTGCGCTTTTACGATGTTTCAGGCGGCGCGGTCAAAATTGATGGCGTTGATGTTCGCAGCGTGACGCAGGCAAGTTTACGCCGACAGATTGGCATTGTGCTGCAAGACAATATTCTCTTCACCGGCACCGTTGCCGAAAACATTGCGTTTGGTGCACCCCACGCCACTCATGCCCAGATTGAAGCCGCCGCACAACTGGCGAATGTGCATGAGTTCATTACGTCGTTGCCACAAGGATACGCCACACAGTTAGGCGAACGGGGCGCACCGCTCAGCCAGGGACAACGACAGCTTGTGAGCATTGCCCGCGCGGTTTTAATTAATCCGCGCATTCTGATTCTTGATGAAGCGACGAGTAGTATTGACACGCGAACGGAGGCGTTGGTGCAAGATGCGATCGCGCGCTTGCTAAAAAATCGCACCAGCTTTGTGATTGCCCATCGCCTGAGCACCGTGACGCAAGCCGATCAGGTTTTAGTGATCCAACAGGGACAAATTGTCGAACGGGGCACTCACGACGCATTAGTGGCACAACAGGGCGTTTATGCCAACCTGTACGCACTCCAACTGGGTGCTGCTGGGACGTAAAGGTCTTGGAGCAAGGGCTGGCATTGTGATGAGGGGTCAGCGCAACGTCACCAAACCGGAATCATGAGCGAGTGTGTGTTGTACGCAACGGTTGGTTGGTTGCCTTTACAGAGTGACTCGCTTCAGAACTGTTTGCGTCAACGCTATGTTCTAGCTTCAAGTAGGCTCGAACTCTGGTCAGCAGTTCGTCCAGATCGATCGGCTTACTGATAAAATCGTTTGCCCCTAATGCAAGCCCTTGCAGGGCAGTGGCTCGATCGTGAGCCGTAATCAGCAAAATTGGTAGGCAGGTAAGCTCTCATCCGCTCGGATGCGTTGCGTCACTTCATAGCCGGTCATATCCGGCATCATGACATCCAACAAAATCAAATCAGGGGGTGATGCCTTGATTTTGTTCAGTGCAGTACGACCGCTTGTTGCGACATCCACAGTAAACCCTTCGGCTTCTAAAATTGCTTGCAGTAAAAACAGATTATCCGGGATACCATCAACAGCAAGGAGCCGATAAACTTGAGTAGACATGGCGAATCGTAGCACTAAGGTTTGCAGATGTTTTTGCTCATCTGTATCCTTTCTAACGTCTGGTGCCGCCGCCTGAGGTCTAACCAGGGACGGATCTCAGAGCGTGAGCGCAGCATCTTCCCGTTTCCTTAAGGTAAGGGGGTTGCAAGAAAATAAGCTACCACTGGTTTGGGTTTCGGCTACGCCCAACCCGCCATGACTGAAGGTTGAGCGCAGTCGAAACCTGTTTGTTTGGTAGGTTATTAAACCGCAAAGCCCTAAGAAAGCACCTTTAGCGATGAATGAGTTCATTGGGGCTTATGTCATCACTTGCAAGGGGTCAGTAGGATACCAAAACGACCTGAAGGGCATTAAGAGCCATCAGCTTTCAGCGATCGACTCTCAGCTTTCAACCGACTTAGTTTCCCACACTGTCTACTACTTACTTCACCCTAAAAGTAGCTCAGTTCTATTCTTTAGTACTTCAGGAACCATCTAACCCAGCTCAGGCATGTATTGACCAGCTTCTCTGAGTTTTAGTGTTTGACAGCAAACGTTTTAGGGCTGTAGCACAGATCGCAACCGTCTCGCATCACGTCAAAGCTGAGTATAGTACAATTGTTCTTAGATTTGTCAGTCTAGAGACGCGATGTATTTACTCATTTATGCCTGCTGCAAAGAATCCGATCGCCAACATACGCATGAACAAAGCGTACGCGTGGAATGGGCAGAGCAGCCTCCAGCGATCGCTGACCTGGTTTCAATGGGCAAGCAGAAGCGCTGGCATATTGTTGAGCTGACGGCGTACAAACCTGTCATGTTGGGGCAAGAGGTACGGGCTGTATATCTGGCACAGGTGCAGCGAGAAGATTTGCCCCTGGCACCGAAGTCAGAGTGGTCATTCTTCCATCTACACGAAAACATGCACATTCATCTGACAGCCGTGGGTGAACCAGCGTTGCAGCTTGGGTTTAATGTCCTCGGTGAACCACCTCAAATGGGGACACGTCTGGTGTTTGATCAGGCAACACCGCTGGTTGTCCCGCCCCCAAAGTGGGTACTCGATCGCTACGATACCTATTTACCTGAAAGCGCTGCGTCTTACCATGCCATTTACCTTGCCTGGTGCCTAGTTGCCGAAACGTCGATCGCTGGGTAGCGTTCTCAAGCAGCGTCGCTTTGCAACACGATTCAGACAAGCGTAATAGCGGTCACTTCTGGCGGGCAAAACAACCGACCAGGCAAATAGGTGCCTAAGCCGCGATTCACGTAAAGACGATTGTTGCCTACGTCGTGCAATCCCTGTGCCCATTCCCAATGCTTAGAAACGCGGTCACATTCTTTCATCCACGGAACGAACCGTCTCGCTGACTTCGGTAGCTTGCAGTAGGTGGTTGAAATGATGTGCGACATGTTGCCGATGCCTGGAAGCACCACCTGACCACCGTGGGTGTGTCCAGAAAGCTGCAAATCGACGCGCCATTGCTGTAGAGGTACAGCCGTATCGGGATTATGGGACAGTACGATGCGGGGAAGACTGGGATCGATCGCGCTCATCACAGGCAAAGGGTTAAACGAAGCTGACCAGAAATCAGCTAGCCCCACGATCGCCAGCCCCGCACCAAGCGGATAGGCAACCTCATTCCACAAAACCTGAATACCAATACTGGTGAGGGCTTTAGTGACTTCAGGGCGCGATCGTCGATAGCAGATGTCGTGATTGCCCAGCACTGCGTAGATGCCAGACCGACTTTGCAACCCCTTCAGCCAGGGCACTAAATTGTGAATAGCAGCGGGATCAGCCGTCACAAAATCGCCAGTGAGGACAACTAGATCGGGATCAAGGGCGTTGCTGGACTCAATCGCCTCCGCCAACATGCGCTCAGACAGCCGAATGCCGTCGAAATGAAAATCGGAAAACTGGGTGAGCGTCACACCTTGAAGTGCTGTGGGTAAATCGGCGATCGCAAGCTGCAATCGTTCTACCGTCAGAGGTCCTGTCAACAGTCTATGCATACGCTTTTTAAGCAAGGCATCTTCAGCCTAACAGGTCTTTACTGGGACTCTTAGACAGAGAGTTTGGTTCGCTTAACGATTCCAAATTGGGTTGCTGCCGTACATTGAGTTACTGTCACAAGGAAAAAAGTCTGATAATGCCGCTCAATAAGTGTTGCATGAGCAAAATTACTAACGCGGCAGCCTCAAACCTGCGGTGTGAGCGTCAACTGTCAGACGAGCTTGGACTGCCCAACCGAGAAGACGCTAACCGATTCAACCTGTTATGGCGATCGTCACAACGTTTAGGACATGGGGATCAAAGGGGGTGTGGGGGCGTTGCCCCCAGCCAGCTTTCGACCTGAGCGCTCAAGCCGAAGGGGGTTCCACCGTTCGACTGAGCGCTCACGCCGAAGCCCCTGCACCCCGTCCTAACCCATCTGTCTATTGCTATAACAGCTCAAATTATCAGTGGCAAACTTTAACTCCAGATTAAGTTCAGCCGCTTATCTTCTGACAGGATGGGTCTCAAGCACTTACTTCGCTGGTGCCAGCATGCCTACTTTAAGGCTTGCCGGAAGAGGCTGTCTCTGGTCGAGGACTGCAATGGTTCGATTCTGATCATCAACAAACCCGTAAGCAGGAAATGCCTGTGTCAGTGTCAGCGGCTGATGGGTAGCCGTGTTTCTAGCCAACCATGCCTGCTGATAGTCCTGGAGATTGAGATGGAGAATAGTAAAGCGTTCAGCCTTGTTTGTAGCCAGTCCAACCTTATTCATTGCCAGGACATCTTCAGCCGCTTTCAGTGTGAGAGGGAAGAGGGTAGCAACCTTGTCCGCTGGTAAGGAGCGCGATCGATTGAGAAGGTCTTGAATACTTTGCGGCAAAGTGCTGTGAGCATTCAAAGCACCAAGGCTCTCATCACCAACGTTTCTCTCGCTTACAGCAGGGTTAGAAGCGTCTTGCACGTCTTTTTCAGCTTGCTTCGGCAGGAACGTTTCAAGGCGGTGATCACCCTGCGTCATTGGTTGAGTTGGTAACGACGGTAATGGCAATGAGATCTGAGCAGGCAGCGGTGGCGGTGACTGAGTGCGCGTAGGCTCGGCAGATGCTTGAGGGGCCAATGTTTCTGGTGAAGAGATACCAGCAGCTTGGGCACTAGGGTTCCCTTTAGTTTCTGTTGACAACCTTGCACGAGAGAACGACTGTGGATTGGACAGTGGTTGCGGTTTTATAGGCTGAGGCGTTGGAACGGCTGTCTTTGACTGAAGCCCATCCTGATTTAGCTTGGTCACAGGCTCAGGTTTTTGGGCGATGCTCATCCTACCCGTAGCCTCGGGTAAAGTCAGCGGGCGCAATCGTAACGGCTGGGATAGTGTGCTCAAAGAGGATGTGGCCAAAGCTTTAGACTGATCAGCCGCCAGGCGTTTTGGAGGCTCCTCTTTTAATTTCAAGCTACGTTGCGTTGCCGTCGCGTCTACTGCCAACTTGTTGCCCGATGCCTTTTTAACAGTTGGGCTTGGTTGGTTAGACCACAGAGGTTGATTGGATTGAAGCGGTTTCACCTCCATCCCAATGAGATTTAAGCGTTTTATTGAATCTGTTGCTTTCGACGAATTTTGTTGAACGGTGGGTTCTGGCAAATTGGGCTTTGTCGAAACCTCGGGCTTGTTGATGTCTGCAATAGCAAATCCAGAGAGCGCGGCAGCGGTTAACACACCAGCACCAACCAGATAACGATTAGGTGAGAATTTGGCGGAATGGTTGTGTACGGCTTCCGCTCGATTGGGGAGCGTGGAATCGACTTCCTCAAAGTAGTAATGAAAGTATGTCAGAGGACCCTCTGTTCGCACGTCGTAGGGAACATGGGGCGTGTATTCTAGCGAGGCTTCAGGCTCTATCATGTTGTCATCAACCTCCTTAGAATTACTAGGGTTTGTATTCAATGGCTCAGCCATAAAGTTTGACTGCTTCTCCAACTTTAAAAATTTGGTCATGCAGTTTACGCTCCTGAGATCTAGTCCGAATACATTAGGGGTTGCAATGTGCTTCTTTTGTCACTTTGGAGAGCACCTTTAAACTACGGTGTAGGAAAAAGTCTACTGTTTTTATCACATTGCTGTTCAAGGTACTTGCAGTCGAGGTTTTAACTGTCAGGTCAGACACTTTTCAAACATCCTCCTGGAAGATGCTTGGAAACAAAGACACTCAGTCTATGTCGTTTGTGTTGTAGATAACTAGAGCCTCATTCCAGATCTTCTAAGTACCGAGCAAGAATCAGGATCTTTTTCAGACTCTATTGACGACAATCGTCCGTTCCCCAAGGGTGGGTAGACTTGGAGCAGTTGGTCAGCTAGTGCAAGAGCGCTGAAAGACACAGGAGCGATACATGACGCTGCATCAAGACACAATTAAAGATTTTTCTCTAGCCACCCCTCCTTCGCCGAGTGAGACGGAGGAGGGGTGGAGTACAGACAGACTTCACATAGTAAAAATCGCAATAAAGATTCAAGGAACGCCTTAAATCTTCCTGACAATAGACAAAGCCCCTGTAAGAGAAACCATAGAGCGCGTTCGATTGTTGCCTCAAGCCGCCCTATGCTCCTTTTTCTAGGACTTTCCTGATAGGCACCTTATCGTCTAGGTGATGATTATTGGTAACAGACTTTTAATGCTTGGATGAAATATATCAGCTCCAATCTTTCAATGGCAAATCATCTGTAAAGATCACCTGCAATGGCATTCATGACTCATTTTCTTGGCTGGAACCAGACGATCGACATCAGTAGACGGTTCACGATCGGGCTGCTTGTCTGGGGCGCACTAGTAGTTCCAGCGGTGGCGGCTCAGGGTATTCCAACGCCTGTAGAGCGTCAAAATTCTCCCCAGGCAGTAGAGGGCGATGGCTATCTTCTTGGAGCAGGCGATCGTGTGAAACTTGATTTTTTCAACGTGCCCGAGTTTAGCGGTGAATACCAGGTTTTACCAAACGGTACGATCAACTTGCCCCAGGTCGGTGCGGTGGTAGTGCAAAGCAGAAACTTAAAGCAGGCATCTCAGTTAATTGGGAATCGCTACGCTGCGGTCTTGCAACGTCCTATTGTCACCGTGAGCCTGCTGGCGGCACGCCCTATTAGCGTTGCGATCGCCGGAGAGATCAATCGTCCGGGTTCCTACACCATTCCTGCTGTATCAGTCGGTGACGGCAATGCCCCCAATCTCACACGCATTATTCAGCTTGCCGAAGGCATTACGCAGGCAGCCGACCTTCGTCGTGTGCAAGTGCGTCGGTTACGCACCTCCGACCCTGGTGTTCCCAACGCTAATGAAACACTGACCGTTGATCTCTGGCAATTATTGCAAACGGGTAATGTGCAACAAGATTTGCGACTACAGGATGGAGACAGCATTTTTATTCCTCCGACTAATAGCGTCAATCTGCAAGAAGCACGCCAGCTAGCTGCTGCAAACTTTGCTGCCAAAAACACCCGCCCGTTAAAAATTTCAGTCGTCGGTGAGGTTGCCCGACCTGGTCCGTATACGCTTGTGGAAGGGTCTGTTGCACAGCAAGGTCAGACAAATCCAAATGGGCTTCAGGTGCCGAGCGTGACACGAGCCATTCAGGTCGCTGGTGGCATTACTCAGTCTGCGGATATTCGCAACGTGCAGGTGCGGCGGTTAACTCGCTCTGGACCACCGCAAGCGATCAAACTGGACATTTGGCAATTGTTGACCGCTGGGGATGTGCTGCAAGATTTGCCGTTGCAGGATGGCGATACGATCGAAATTCCCACTGCAACGGCTCTGAGCGATCGGGATGCAGGTGTGCTCGCCGCCGCGAGTTTTTCGCCAGATAAGATTACGGTCAATATTGTGGGTGAAGTGGAGCGTCCAGGAGCGGTTTCGGTACCACCCAACACGCCTCTAAACCAGGCATTGTTGACAGCCGGTGGTTTCAATCGACGCGCTGCCAAACGGTCAGTGACGTTTATTCGACTCAACCCGAATGGCTCTGTTTCTAAGCGAGATATCAACGTTGATTTAGCGCAAGGGTTGAATGAACAAAACAATCCACCGCTACGGAATAACGACACCATTGTGATCCGCAAATCGGCTATTGCTGGCATTGGCGATGCCGTGGGGTTGGTGACAAGCCCTCTCGGTGGCTTGTTTGGCTTACTTAACATTTTCGGTTTCTAACTGATAATCAACGGCTAATTCCTAAGGTTACTGAAGCCGTCCATGCTTTTGCCAAAACAAACAGTCATTCTTTAAACACAAGTTGAACGTAAAGAGAGAAAAATATGAACATATAAGTAGGTGGGTGGCATTAAATATAAAATAGCTGTAGTTTGGGTTGAAGCATGAAACCCAACGCCCGCATGGGTTACGCTTCGCTAACCCATCCTACAAATGATTGTGCCTTCCTACTTAAAGAAACCTAAAAAGAAAATTTAAAGTGGGATATCTACTGATAGCAAGGTCAACTACCAGCTCTAAGTTTGCACTTCTTCTAACAGATTTATGCAAATTTATAGACTTATGAGAAAGTTTTTATTTCTCAATTGTGTCAAACGCTAATTTGATCTGATGATTTCTTAGTGATGAAAATTGCCCTCGTTCACGACTATTTGACCCAGAAAGGTGGAGCCGAACGCGTCTTTGAGCTACTGTGTAGACGCTTTCCCCAGGCTGATATTTTCACCTCTCTCTACGACTCCAAGTGCTCGATCGATCTAGGAAACCGCCCCGTCCAGACAACGTTTCTACAGAACATTCCAGGCGCAACAAAATATTTCCGCTTGCTGGTGCCCTTCTATTACCCAGCATTCCGTGCGCTGGATCTGCAAGACTACGATCTGATTATCAGCAGCAGCACAAGCTTTGCTAAAGGCGTACGGAAACGACCAGACGCAACACACATTTGCTTCTGTCACAACGTCACTCGGTTTTTGTGGGATACGAAGACCTACCTGCGTGAGTATCGTACGTTTAGTAAGTTTTACCCGTTGATCGAGAACGTCTTTAAACTACTACGAACGTTTGATCTGAAGTACGCTCAGGAACCCGACCTCTACATTGCAAATTCCCAAATTGTGGCTCAGCGGATTGAGACGATTTATAAGAAGCGGGCGATCGTCATTAACTATCCCATCGACACGGGCAAATTTAGTTTTTCTGATCAGAAAAAAGACTTTTACCTTGCTTCCGCTCGCATGATTAGCTATAAGCGGCTTGACATTATTGTTGAAGCGTTTAACTGGTTGGGGTTGAAGCTAATTATCACCGGCGATGGACCAGAGCGCCAACGGCTGGAACAGCAGTCTTTAGAGAACATCACCTTTCTGGGTCATGTGAGTGATCTAGAGCGCAAGACCTTACTAGCAAATGCCCGCTCGGTCATTGTGACGGCCCTGGAAGACTACGGACTGGTGCCGATCGAAGCCAATGCCAGTGGAACCCCCGTTGTGGCGTATGGTGCGGGTGGTGTGCTGGACACTCAGGTGCAGGGGCAGACAGGCATCTTGTTTAAACGGCAAACGCCTGAATCGCTGCAAAAAGCCCTGATTGAGGCTCAAACCGTTTCATGGGATTACCAGGCGATTCGAGACCACGCCATCCATCATTTCTCAGAGGCCGCTTTCTTTAACCGGGTTGACCGGGTCATCGAACAAGCGTGCCAGTAATCTTTGTTCTCATTGAAAGGGTTGGTAGGGTAGATGAACGTCACTCAAGTAAACGTGAATGCAGCGGCAGAGTCAGATCCAGGCTACGGTCAAATGCTCGCCGTGCTGCTCCGCCGTCGCTTCTGGATCTTCGGCTTTTTAGTTGGGACGTTAGGGATTGCATTGGTGATGACGCTGCGGCAACAACCAACCTACCAAAGCTCCATGCAATTGCTGGTCGAGCCGAACTATCAGGGTAAAAACACCTCAACTAACTCTACAGATCCTAATTTTACGGATTCCAACGTCACGATCGACAATGGCACACAGATTACTTTAATGCAGAGCTCCGGTCTACTTAAAAAAGCGATGGCTCTTCTTCAGCCTGAGTTTTCGGAGTTTGACCCCAATAATCCCAACAGTGTAGCTGCATTTAGAAATGCGCTTTCTATTGCCGTTTTGCAAGGCGGTACCAGTAAGAAACCAGTAGAAACCAAAATCTATACAGTGAGCTATACCGATTTGGATCCTGAGAAGACCCAAAAGGTCTTGAAGGCAATGCAGAAGGTCTACCAGGAATACAACCTGGAGCAGCAACGACTCCGTCTAGCTAAAGGGCTGACGTTTATCAGTCAGCAAATTCCTAAAGTCAAGGCAGAGATGGGACAGGCTGAGGCCGCATTAGAGCAGTTTCGCCGCAAGCAGGGCTTAATCGACCCAGAAGCTCAGGCAAAAGCCAAATTTGAGGCTCTGGTGCGTGTGCAGCAGGAGCAGACGACGACCCAGACTCAAATTCAAGAACTTAACAGCCGTTTTGCTGGTCTCCAGCAGCAGATTGCCCTTTCCCCCCAGCAAGCGCTGGCGGCTTCCCGTCTGAGCCAATCCCCTCGCTACCAATCTTTGTTGGGTGAGATCCAAAAAACAGAGCTTGCCCTGGAGCAGCAGCGGCTACGCTTTAAAGATGGAACGCCCCAGGTGCAACAGCTATCCGACCAGCAACAGCGGCAGCTCAATTTGCTGCAAGTAGAAGTCACCCGGATTCTGAGCATCGGCTCAGCGCAAGGTGTGTTGAACAAAGGTCCCTTGCTGTCTCAGGGGCAATTGAGTTCCTTAGATTTGGGGTTGGTCAACCAGTTTGTTGATGCCCAGGTAAATCTTCAGGCTGCCGAGGCGCGTAATCTGAGTTTGAACAGTACCGAACAGCAATTGCGTGAAGAACTTAAACGCTTCCCCCGCTTGCTGGCAGAGTTTGGGCGGTTAGAGCCTGAGGTTACACAAAGTCGGGAGACGCTTAAACAGCTCCTGAAAACACAACAGGATCTGGGGCTAGAAATTGCGCGGGGAGGCTTTGACTGGCAGGTAGTAGAGGAGCCTGACCTGGGAATCAGCATGGGTTCTAGCTTGTCTAAGAACCTGCTGCTAGGTGTAGTTGTGGGCTTGTTATTGGGTGGGGTGGCCGCCTTTGCCAGAGAAGCAACGGACGATGCTGTACATAGTTCGGACGACTTGCAAAAGCAGGTGCCCATCCCACTGTTGGGCATGATTCCCACCCTTTCGCTGGAGCCTGAAGGACTTCAACCGTTTCAACTACCGTTTTATCACGCACCGGCTCTATCGCCTAGCATCACCCAAGTGATTCGTTGGCAACCCTTCCAGGAAGCCCTTGATTTGTTGTACCAAAACATTCAACTGCTGAACGGGGAGCAGGGCTTGCAATCGCTGGTCATTACCTCAGCCCTAGCCGGTGAAGGAAAATCTACCCTCGCAGTCGGGCTTGCCATCAGTGCGGCTCGCTTACATCAGCGCGTCTTGCTGGTGGATGCAGATCTGCGTCGTCCCAGCTTGCACAAGCTCCTGAATCTACCGAACGATCGCGGCTTGTCCACGCTCTTAGACAGTAATGCCCCGATTCCTGCACGGCTGGGAGACCATACGTCTAATCTGCGCAGCAATATCTCAGTATTAACGTCTGGTCCCTCGCCTGCTGACCCGGCTAAACTGCTCAGTTCGCAACGCCTGCGGGACGTCATCGCCACCTTTGAAGAGTCTTATGACCTGGTTTTAATCGATACCCCTCCCGTTTTAGGAATGGTGGATACCATTCTGGCAGCCTCCCGCTGTAAAGGAACGCTGCTAGTGGGGCGCATCGATCAGGTGACGCGCACTGAGCTAGCGCGAGCAGTAACCATGCTGAACAAGCTGAACGTCATTGGAATGGTTGCAAGCGGGGCGAATGGATCGCTCAGCAATAACCGATATTACCACAGCAACCCTGAAGAAACTACGGATTAAACAAAACCATTCTCTGTGTGAGTTTTCTCCATGTAGCGTTTTTGCAGTTTTATTAAGTAATGAGAATCATGACTATGCGCCCTAAACCCCTAAGCACCGATGTTTGCCAGTCGGTACGGAACCAAAATCGATTGAGTTACGCCCTGGTATGGAAACAGCGCAAGCTCATCGTGCAAGGTGTCAAACCATCTGAGGCGATACCACTACCGTCCTTAGTCAACGTGCAGGGTGTTATGGCTTGTTTGCAGCGATCGCCCGTTAAACTAGTCAAGCTTGACCTAGCTCTGGGTGCAGAACAGCTTCAACTGTGGGCTAACATCTGTCGGCAGGCAGATAAACCCGCCTTTCTCCGCTTGCCATCACTGCGGGAATCTTCTCAAAAGCAACAGCCAATTCGATGGCAGCTCAAGCGGCTGTTTGATCAATGTATGGCATCACTCCTGCTGCTCCTCCTATCTCCCATACTGCTGATCATCATGCTCCTGGTGTGGCAGCACCTTCCGGGTTCCTTGTTTGTTCAGGAATGGCGCGTGGGAGAGCGCGGCAAATTTTTTCAAATGCTCAGATTTCGGACGACGGTCGGGCAGACAGACAAGCTTTTGAATCGATGGCTCTCAAAGCAACCAGCTCAATATGCTCACCTAAAAGACGCACAGACTAATTTCCTTGGTCATTGTTTGCAACGTTATAGCCTGGATGAATTGCCCCAGTTATTGAATGTGTTGCGGGGAGAGATGAGTTTGGTCGGACTGCGTCCGTTGCCGTTTGACGAAGCAGTCAATGTGCCAGCGGAGCTTCAGCAACGCTTAAACGCATTGCCTGGCATGACAGGGGTCTGGCAGATTGGCGGGCGATCGGCTCGTGTTACGTTGGATGAGTTAGTCAGTGGTGCCGACCTAAAGTACATGCAACGAGTATCGTTTCGGCAGGATTTGACCTTCTTACTGCACACCATACCCAGAGTGATTGCGGGGTCTGGTGTGCATTAAGACGGACAAGAGGCTAACGCAGGAACCGAATGCCTGACAAAAATCATACCGTTTGGGAAGTAGGGGCGTCACATGCAATGCTCTTATCTGCTGGACCTTGCAAACAAGAATTGCTCTAGCCAGGCTTTACGCAACGCTAAATTTTGTCAGTTTTCAATAAAGCCATCGGCACCGCTCAGTGTTTATCCTGATATCGTTGATGGCTAGAGAAGTAAGTAGTATGAAACCAGAGACCTGCGAAACTCACGATGTGAAACGGCGCTGCGATCGCAGTCGTAACCGCTCTAAGCGGCGAGCCATTTACTGTCCGATCGATCAGTCCCATCTTGATAGCGTCAGCCCGAAATATCCTCTTTATGCCGATACGGCAGAGCACCTTCAACAACGGGGTCTCAGTCGCAAACGAGCGTTAAGCCTGATGGCGGCCCAAACGACGGTGCAGTTGGAGGGGGAATGGCTGGAAGCCTTTTGGTGTTCAGCTTGTCAGCAGCGCAACTGGTTTCATGTTCACCGCGTGAAGCTGTCTACTTATACCCTGTCACTGGCACCGGGAACCCTCTGGCAGCAGGTCAGCGGTGTGATTCACCCACACGGCAATCCATCGGTGGGTGAATTTACCAGCAGGCAGGCACGGTTGGTGACGTTCAATGGGCTAAAAGACTTTCAACGCATCGGCTAGCGATCGATGCTTAGCGAAAGTAGGCAGAGTCTCCTAGCTTTCAGGAGTGGGCTTTTGACGGTCTCTATGATCTCAGTCCCTTCACCGCACGTTCGGGTTGCTGATCTACCGGGCTGTCGAAGTATAGACCGTTTATTTCTAGCTGAACCGGATTGGATGATCAGTACTCATTGATAAGTTTCGCTTAAATGTTTTCTTTATTTATGAAAGTTGTTCTTAACATTGAGTACTCAGCATTGTGTTGAGGGTTCTCTGTTTCTAAATTGCTGTCAGTGAAATCTAATGCTGCTTAAGCGTTGATTGATTGCAGCTTTGAGTCTTTTAAATAGGGTGATACCAATTTGAATTGAAAAGACGACACATCTTGTAGGGGCAAGGCAATGCCTTGCCCCTACCCAGCGATTGGATCTGTAGCCGTCGTGCTTTAAATTGGTATGATTCTTCATGAAGTTGAAGCCACCTTTGCCACAATGAGCTGGTTGACTGACAAAGCTTTCAGCAAACGCCTTTCCCACCCTGCACTAAAAGTGCGGGCGAACAGAGGCAAGTCCACTGTAGTGGACTAAGAGCCAAGGATCGCCAGTCCGTTGCAACGGACTTCGCTCTGTTATTCAATTGGCAATCAAAGATCTCGCGTTGACCCCGTAGGGTGCGTTAGCGACAGCGTAACGCACCGAAGTACTCATGGTGCGTTACGGCAATGCCTAACACACCCTACGCAATCATCATGGACTCGCCAAAGATGCATGAACAAACATTGCTGGGTTAATAGCGCGCCATGCATTGCAGGGCGGGTTGTTGCAAGCGGTGCAAGATCTCAGGTATGGCGGTCGCCACAACGGTTAGGACATTGGGATCAAAGGGGATGTGGGGGCATTGCCCCCAGCTAGGGGTTCCACCGTTCGACTGAGCGCTCACGCCGAAGCCCCTGCACCCCGTCCTAACCAGTCTGTCTATGGCTATAACTCATGTTGCAACGAGCAGGGATATGCTAACCTCGCCTCTATCGTTTCTGAATTCAGCAGCATTACGGACAACGTACCTGAGAAACGAGCTAAAGCATGAATTTCTCATAAAGATCACGGTTATGGATTTCTGGGTTGCTTCGTTATGTTGAACAGGTCGTAATTATAAATTATGGGGTGAACCATAATGTCTCGTAAAAAGAAGCGTACATCTGCTGTGCTTGATAAGGCTCAAACTCGCTTGGCGTCACTGAAATCAATTAACCAGGCGTTGGATTTGGGCAATGGTTTGACGATCGACACGTTCAATCAAACGATTGAGGATGGGCGACAAAAGCTAGAGAAGTACAACACCACTCTATCAACCGTGGATCAAAACTATGCGGCGGTAATGGATGCAGAGAAGCTCATTGCCGAGTGGACGGAGCGAATGTTGATTGGCGTTGCCAGCAAGTATGGCAAGAATAGTGATGAATACAAGATGGCGGGTGGTACGCGGCGCAGCGAGCGAAAACGCCCGAAACGCAAGGATTTGCAGGAGGAGACCGCTTCTGTAGCTTAGTGTTTGGTCAGTTTTCAACTTGATGGAATGGGGCGATCGCTTAGATAAGCGATCGCTTTTTGTATGGCTCGATAGCTTTGCGACGGGCGCTTGCCCCAACCCCAAAAACTGAGGACCGGTGAATGGCTGGCGAAGGATTGAATATTACAATAATGGGATCAAAAAAAATGCAAAAGCTACTGAGTTCGATCGGGATCTCTAAAAAAGCACTGTCTGCTCAGTCTACTGAGGCGTTCACCACACTGGTGCAGACTATCAAGCCTGCTGTTTTTTGGGAGGTTGGGGACACTATTGGGGCATATGCCTGGCTGGTGCTTGAGCACTCTTCGACCTGTAAGGCAATCTTGTTTGAGGCGAACTCGGACAACTACCTGGATCTCCTCAAAACGATCCATAGAAAGCAGTTGCATCGAGCGGAAGCGCATAATATTATGGTTTCTCCCGTCAGCGCTGGAATAGTTGCTGATATTAATGCAACCGCTGTAACCGTTGGGGCGATGCCCAGGATTGCTTCCTCTGGACGCAAAACAACCCTTCCGATTACAGTACAGCACGGTGCCTATGCAATGGAACGGGATGCTGTTGACCGATTGACACTGAATGAACTGCTTGTAAGGGAGCATGTGTCCCCCGATATCATCAAGCTTGATACGCAAGATGCTGAACGGCTGGTGATAGAGGGAGCCAGACAGGTGCTTGAAGCCTGCTCGCCTTTATTGATTGTTAAAACGGCTACCCCTAAGCTGGTTCACTATCTTGAAGGACTGAGTTATCGATCGTTCCCGTTCGATCAAGACAACACGATCTTTATTTCTGTGTATTTCTGAGCCAGAACTCATGTATTCGCTTAAACCGCCGAGGTTTTAGTCAAATGCGTCAGTCCTGTAAATTACACTTGTTGAGCTTTACCGCCCTCATCTCCTGTCATGTACACTTTAGGAGTAAGCCTGACCAAGGCCATAATCTGATGGTGGTGCCGTTTGATACTGGGCTATTAGATGAAGTCCTGGTGGAACAGAAAGAGCGGTGTGAACAAGAGCGCCAGCAGGTTCTGCAGCAGGTTTTAGAGTGGCTAGAGCAGTGGGGTAGCCAGTATGACATTGACAGTGCTTATCTTTTTGGCTCAGTGACACAACCAGGACGATTTCACGATCACTCTGATATCGATTTGGGCGTTGAGACGGTAAACTCAGTTAAGCAGATTGAGGCGATCGCGGCGTTATCAATGGTGCTGCTGCGGGATGTGGATATCGTCGATTTACGCTATTGTCATTTTGCTCATCGTATTCGAGAAACAGGGTTGCTATGGATGCGCGACTGCTGACTATTTTCACAGCGGATATCCGCTCGCAGATGCAATTGATCCGACGGGTAGCCCAACTGCTTGAATCGCGGGCAGAGGGCTTGCAGCGGGAGGATGAGGCGCGGTTGGAAAGTGTGGCCTATCAGGTGCATAACTTCTATAATGCTGTTGAGGATTTGTTAAAGACGATCGCGGTCCAATTTGAAAATCAGATCGCTGATACGTCTCGTTGGCACCAATTGATTTTGCAGCGCATGACGCAGGAGATTGTAGCGGTAAGACCGGCGTTTCTGTCTCAGAGTAGTTTTGAAGCGCTGAATGCCTTGCGAGGGTTTCGGCATTTCTTCCGCCATGCGTATGGAGTGCCGATTGAGTACGCTCAACTGTCTGCCAATTTAAACCGGGTCAGAACCGTACTGCCAGTACTGGAACAGGACATGGAACGGTTTCTGCAACAGTTGCAATAGCGGCATTAATGTTTAACCCAGACTTTAACCTTCAGCCAGCCCGTTTACGCATACTGGTTGAGGCGCTCCCACAGTGTTATGAGTCTTTGGTGCAAGATCTAAGGCATTTTTGCAATTTTCTGGAAGCACTTGAAGACGCTGAGTGAAACAGGCAACCACGATCGCCAACCCATGCTCGCACTACGATATGCGATCGCCCTTCTTCCAATTCGCCCCCACTCCTCACTCCCGTTTGGCTGAGCGCTTACGTCGAAGCCCACTCCCAACTCGTAAACTTCTTCCAAAGACGCTTAATTTCCTACGCAAATCTCCTGATTGAGTGCTTACCTGCCTGTACAGGATAGTAGGAATTGTTAACGGATTCGTAACACATCCTCTGAACCATTGCCGTTTCTGCACATATCAGCTAAGTCTGGTAAATAGTATGCGCACGGTACAGGCATACGCTACGCGTGACTTTGAACGTCGTCGCTTTTACCAAGCCAGTGCCGATATTGTGAAAATGTCGTATTGGGCCAGATTGCGGGTAGCCATTATTAGACCACTGGCTGAGGGGCTGGCAACGACGATTTTGATCGGCATGATCATTGTGGGGATGGCCGTGTTTGTGGCAAATGGCACAATGCAGGCGGCTTCACTGCTGACGTTTTTGTTTGTGTTGTTTCGTCTGGTGCCTGCGATTCAGGAACTCAATGGCTCTGTAGCCACCATCATGGGTATGCAGGGGTCGATTAAAAATATCGAGGCACTGCTCAATCGGGACGATAAGCCTTACTTAAGTAGTCCGACAGAATTATTTTCACACTAGCTTCTCGACAATCCAGCCTTTCAGCTACTTTTTTGTGTAATTGATTTCGTTTAACTACTTAACCGATGGCTCTACGGTGTTTACGGGGCTGAGGCAAGCGATCGAGTTTGTGTCGGTGGATTTTGGCTATGAGCCGACGGAACTCATTCTGCGTGGTATTGCTAACAATTCCCAGAGCACAGACGGTGGCGCTGGTGGGGTCTTCGGGAGCCGGAAAGAGTACACTGGCGGATCTGATTCCACGTTTTTATGACCCGATACAGGGCACGATCCGGTTTGATGGGACGGATTTGCGCGACTATGATGTGACCTCGGTGCGGCAACGGATGGCGATCGTCAGCCAGGATCCATTTATCTTTAATGCAACGGTGCGAGACAATATCGCCTACGGCTCTGAAGGGGCAGACGATCGCGCGATTTTAGAAGCGGCACGACTGGCGAATGCGGTAGATTTTATTCAGAAGATGCCGGAGGGCTTGGATACACAGCTAGGCGATCGGGGGGTGCGATTGTCGGGTGGACAATGGCAGCGCATTGCGATCGCGCGTGCCTTATTGAGAAATCCCGAAATTCTGATTCTGGATGAAGCGACGAGTGCCTTAGATTCAGTTTCGGAACGGTTGATTCAGGCATCGTTGGAGCAACTGGCGGTGGGGCGGACGGTCGTTGCGATCGCGCATCGACTGTCAACGATCGCCAATGCCGATAAGGTGGTGGTGATGGAAAAGGGGCGGATTGTAGAGCAGGGCACTTATCAGGAGTTGTTGGCGCAGCGTGGTAGGCTTTGGAACTATCACCAGATGCAAAGTAACGCCTCGTTGAACCCCTCGTGAGCTTTCATCAAGCTTCATCAAGCGAAAATCATTGAAAAGCACAGGCTTCGGTCGGCTGAGACATGGCTGTAGAATACAAGGTGAGTGTCAACCGGAACCGATCGATGTCTGAACCGAAGCTCTCTGAACTCAATCTGCAAGATCCAACCCAGCCACCGCCGCCAGAGGCTGTGCTACCAACTATGTACGATCTTCCCAGCGAAGATCTAGAGGAACCCGGCTTGCCAGATGAGTTTCACGACTTTCAACCCCAATTACTGCGGGAAACCTGCCAGCCAACTGGGTATCCGGCGGATCAGGTCTTTATTGGCACTGACCTCAACCTTTACTATGATTCTCGCCATACCCAGTGGCATAAACGGCCCGATTGGTTCCTGGTGTTAGGGGTGCCCCGTGCCCAAACACAGCAAGACTTGCGCTGGAGTTACGTGATCTGGATGGAAGGGGTGGCTCCGTTCTTGGTGGTGGAATTGCTCTCTCCTGGTACTGAAGCCGAAGATCTAGGGCAAACGCTGCGGGAGGTGAACCAGCCCCCGACAAAATGGCAAACCTATGAACAGGTGCTGCGGGTTCCTTACTACGTGATTTTTGATCGCTATCAGAACCAGTTGCGTGTGTTCCAGTTAGTAGGGAGTCGCTATCAGGAACTGGCTGTGCCAGAGCAACGCTTTTGGCTGGAGGATATTGAGCTTGGCATTGGCGTTTGGCAAGGACGGTACCAGGATGCGGAGGGGCTTTGGCTCCGCTGGTATGACAACAACCACTGGATACCGACAGCAGCGGAACAAGCAGACGAGCAAGCCCAACGAGCAGACGAGCAAGCCCAACGAGCAGACGAGCAAGCCCAACGAGCAGAGCGGTTAGCACAACGCTTGAGGGAGCTAGGTATTGATCCTGATCAGGTTTAGCGGATGGACAGAGCGGCAGATTTAAAGCGTTATGCTTCGGCAGTGAGCAACCGTTTCTCAGAGGCGATCGCGGAAAGATGAGATGCCTGGTCGCTTGCTCGTCATCTAAGGAATGCTGATTTAATAAGATGTAATTCTTTCTGTAGGGACGTTCCATGGAACGTCCCTACAGAAGGGAAATGTTTCAGATTAATTAAGCCACGATCCTTAGGGATCTGCGGGTTAATAAAGTACCAATTAGCCAGGTTTCGACTACGCTCAACCTCCAAGTATCGCGGGTTGAGCGCAGTCGAAACCCAATCCCCTGAGAGATTATTTTCTTGCAAGTCCCTTAGCACTGTGTGAATACGGCAGCATGAAGGGAAATCTGGTCGTCGCTAGTGGGTTGCGTACCAACCCGCGATAACGAACAAAAAGGTGAGTTGATCGGGGAAAATGAGTGTGGTTATATAAAACAAAATGATGCTCATGCTCCAAGGAGACTTTCAAATCCGATCAATTCTCATGCCTCTGCGAGACTATTTTCAGCAAGAGTATCAAGAGCGCTTTGACCGTATGATTCTTTTTGGTTCACAAGCAAGAGGTGACGCAACAGACGCATCCGACGTTGACGTGCTGATTGTGCTGCGCGATCCGGTAAATGCAAGCGAAGAATTGCAGCGAACCAGTCAATTTGTTGCGAAATTTTGTTTGGATCACAATCTTCTCATTGCTCGACTCTTTATGCCGCGATCGCGCTTTGACGTTGAGAACTCACCCCTACTGCGAAAGATTCGACGAGAAGGGATTGTGCTGTGACACCAGAACAACAAGCCCTCCTCAACAAAGCGCAGCATAGCCTAGAAGCAGCCCAGGTGCTCATTGAACAAGGCTTCTGCTCCAATTGGGAGCCTATTACTGTTGGCTAGCGCGATTATACTGATCAGCCGAACGATCGCGCCAACTCACGCTAACGAAAAATCTCCTAAAACCTCGGAGGTTTAAGCCACGAGGTTGGTCACAACGCGTGGTGCTTGGTTAAGACCTCCGAGGTTTGCGCCAGTGGCGATCTGCGATCGCGCTCGTCCGGTACACTTGAGGGGCAACTTGATGAGTGTGACCGGCTGTGGTGGAGCAAAAGTACATTGACTACTGGCGCGATCGGCAAGCGACGGAAAAGCAATATCACCGGATGCTTGCGGAACAAGCCCGACAGGAAGTCGAGCGCATGGTTGCCGTTCTGGTTGAACAGCATAGGGTACAGCGGGTGATTTTATTTGGTTCGCTGACCCGCGATCGCTTTGTCGCCGAGTCTGACATTGATTTAGCCGTCGAAGGGCTGCCATCAATGGTGTATTTTGAGGTGCTTTCTCAGTTGAACCAAATGGCGTCTCGCTGGGTTGATTTGAAATTGTGGGATGATCTCGCTCCTCATTTTCAAGTACGGGTTCTCGCGACTGGAGAGGTGCTCTATGCGAGAGAGCAATGCTAGTGGACTGCTAATTATTGCCACAGACCTGGAACTAGAGCTAGGGCAGACGCAACGGCGATAAACCGTCTGGGTTTGATTGGCATCAACGACTGCTGCAACGGATGACTGTGGCTCAGCAAGAGCGTCCACCTGTCATTTCGGCTGAAACGGCTCAACGTTTGGATGAATATCTTCGGTTTCGCCATGTTGTGAGAAGTGTCTATGGCTTCGATTTAGATCTTGATCGCGTTGCACGGCTCATTGAAGCCTATCCATCTGTATGGCGGCAGTTTGAACAAGAAATCCAGGCATTCATTGTCTGGCTGAAAGCGTTAGCAGCCAATCTGGACGGCTAAAGGAACGATCGCGCGCCAACTCACCTAACGGCTTCCCTGGATTGGTGAAGAGAGCATAAAGATGCCGCGATCGCAGGTGTTTCTCTTGATGATGTAACAAACGCGTTGTAAGAGGGAGCAATTGGGTCAAGTAGCTTAAAACCTCGGAGGTTTAAGCTACCCCATTGGGCAGAGGCTTGATGCTTGGGTAAAACCTCTGAGGTTTGCGTCGAATTTATGCCCTTGACTAAAACCTCGGAGGTTGAAGCCACCCCGTTGGTCAGAGGCTTGATGATTGGGTAGAGAAAACTGCCGCGATCGCTCGGCAGTACTTCTGATCATGGAACGGAGTCTTCGTAAAAAGGTAAGGTAAGCGATTCTGTAAGCGATCTACAGGGATTGTGGAGTGGACAATGCCCACCCTATTGCTATGTGAATGCGGTACCATTGGGGAATATTTGGTTCTTGCTCATGGTTCGCGGTTCATGACCCTACCTCCGCTTTCCGCAGAACGCATGGCGGTTTACCGGGCTTCAGCTCGAAGAAGACAACAGCAACGATCGGATGCGTTGCGCGATCGCCATCAACTGGGTTTAGCCGTAGCGAAGCGAGCGGCTGCGTTGCTTAAGCAAGAGTTCAAGGCTGAAAAAGTCGCTCTGTTTGGATCGATGCGTTCGTTTGCTTACATTCACGAACGATCGGATGTGGATTTAGCCGTGTGGGGTCTGAAGCCTCAAGCCTACTATCGGGCGGTTGGCTGCCTACTCGCGTTAGATCCGAGAATTCAGATTGACTTGGTAGAAGTAGAATTAGCCTCTCCTCGCCTATTGAGTGCTATTGAAACGACAGGAGTGATGTTGTGAATGCAGCCAGGTCGAACCGAGATGCCGCTCTTTTGGCAGTTCGCATTCGAGCTGAGTTAGCCGATATTGCACAGGTTGTGGAGCGATCGCACTATTTGATGGTGAAAGCAATCCAACGTGATGATGATGATTATTATGATGGCATTGCGCTCAATTTACACAGTTTTTACACCGGTATTGAGCGCATTTTGGAAGACATCGCTAGAGAAATTGATGGTTCGATCCCAACAGGTCAAAACTGGCATCGAGATTTATTGGTGCAAATGTCGGTGGCGGTGCCTTCGATTCGTCCGCTGGTGATTCAGCGCAGTGCTCGTCATTGCCTGGATGAGTATCGGGGTCTGCGTCATGTGATCAGGAATGTTTATACTTTTAACCTTCAGCCAGCCCGTTTACGCATACTGGTTGAGGCGCTCCCACAGTGTTATGAATCTCTGGTACAAGATTTAGGGGATTTTTGTAAGTTCTTAGAAGCACTTGAAGACGCTGAGTGATATAGAAACTTTGAGTACCAACGTTGATATGAAGCAGCCAATCGGTGTGCTGGCAATCCGCGCGTCAACCCAAGCTAACGAACTCCCTGCATTGGTGACGGGTAAAAGATGCCGCGATCGCGCTTTGACGTTGAGAACTCACCCCTACTGCGAAAGATTCGACGAGAAGGGATTGGGCTGTGACACCAGAACAACAAGCCCTCCTCAACAAAGCGCAGCATAGCCTAGAAGCAGCCCAGGCGCTCATTGAACAAGGCGATTTCCGGCAAAGATTTTACCCTTCGACTCCGCTCAGGGTGCAAGCTGGCTGAGCGGAGTCGTTGGCGTAGACTGCCCGTAGGGCATAGACAGCGGGTAGTTTGTTTACTAGAAATCTCCTAAAACCTCCGAGGTTTGCGCCAGTGGCGATCTGCGATCGCGCCCGTCCGGTACACTTGAGGGGCAACTTGATGAGTGTGATCGGCTGCGGTGGAGCAAAAATACATCGATTACTGGCGCGATCGCCAAGCGAAGGAAGCGGCTGCCTCTAAAGCACTGGCAAACCAGGCATGGGTAGACCTGGAACAAATCGCTAAACTACTCACGGTTGAATTTGGCGCAACCCAAATCATTGTGTTCGGTTCTCTAGTGCAGACCGATCGCTTTGATGCCGAATCAGATATTGACATTGCGGTAAAAGGCATTCCACCGCATGAGTATTTCACCGCAATGGCGGCAGTGAATCGCATCAGTCACCAACGGGTTGACCTAAAACCGATCGAAGCGCTTGAGCCACACTTTCTGCAAAAGGTGATTAAAACAGGGAAAAGTATTCATGCGGAAGGTTAAAGCGGTTGAGGTGATTGCCTTAGGAACAAGAATTTAATAACCTCCGCGTTTTCCGTAGGGGCGCACGGCTGTGCGCCCCTACCTACGAACAATTTGTCGGTTTTATTTAATCCACGATCCTTAGCGGAGGATCTTTTGGCAGAGTTGGCAAAAATACACCAACTCGAATGGCAAATCCAACGAGTTCAGACAGAGCTAGAGCATGATTCAGCACGAGCAGATTTGCTCTATGAAAATTTTGCGCTGAAACTACATAATTTTTATACTGGGTGCGAACGCATTTTCCAACTTGTGGCAACAGAACTCAATGGCGGTCTGCCAACGGGGAGTGATTGGCATCGACGCTTACTAGACCGGATGAACGCTGAACGAGAAGGAAGACCTGCTGTCATCTCTGCCAGTATGACAGTGAAACTACAAGAGTATTTGGGATTCCGGCATGTGGTAAGTAGGTGAGTGGAATTAAATCTAAGATGGACGTAGGTTGGGTTGAAGCATGAAACCCAATGCCCGCATGGGTTACGCCATCGCTTTTCTGATATGCCGGAACGGCTTTACCCATCCTACAAATAATTGTGCCTCCCTACTTACGCAGTCTGTGTGGCTATGAACTGAACCCAGAACGAATCGCAAAGTTGGTGAGCACGTATCCAGAGGTGTGGCACCAGTTTGAGCGGGAGATCCAGGCATTCGTTATCTGGCTGAAAGCGCTTGCAGTCAGTCTGGATAGCTAAACAAACGATCGCGCACCGACGATCGACGATCGCAAGGGCAGACAAAGTGGTGGTAATGGAACGAGGACAAATTGTGGAACAGGGCACCTACCAGGAATTGTTAGCGCAGCGCGGTAGACTTTGGAACGATCACCAGATGCAGCATGAAGTGAGACAACCCAGTTGATAGAGCCTTGATAAGGCTGTTTCTAGACTAGCGTTGGTCAGAAAGCTTAGGATAAAGTAAACAGCTAAGATGTTCAGATTGAGCAGGCTTTCTCATTCGCTTCTGCCGCACTACACATGGTGATAATGCCAAGCATTCCCACCTGGGTTATGGTAACAAATGATTAATTGTGCCGAACGAACCCAATGCCATGAAGCATCTACCGTCTGAACTGCTGGATGAGATTGTGCAGCGACTGGTGCAAGGGCTGAAGCCAGAGAAGGTGATTCTCTTTGGCTCCCATGCCTACGGAGAGCCAACAGAAGATAGTGATATTGATTTGCTGGTGATTGTTTCAGAGTCTAATGAGCCGCGTCATCATCGAGCTAGAACAGCCTACGATGCGCTGTGGGGCATGACGGCACCGACTGAAGTGCTTGTGCTAACTCGTCAGGAGGTTGAGCGATCGTCAACGGTGATTGCCTCGCTTGTGCACCAAGCCATCCATAAAGGCAGGGTGCTCTATGGATGAAGCCAAGTACTAGGAGGTGAGTCAATGGTTGATTAAAAGTCAACGAGACTTGGGAGCCGCGCGGCTGTTACTTGAAAGCGAGAATGCCTATCTGGATATTTCGGTTTATCACTGCCAACAGGCAGCAGAAAAGGCTATTAAGGCTTACCTGGTTTATCAAGCGATCGAATTTCCGAAAACTCACAATTTAGTGGCGTTGCTAGCGCTCTGTCTTCCTGTGGAATCTAAGTTTGGCGAATGGAGACAAATGGGAATTACGTTAAATCCCTATGCAACAGCGTACCGCTATCCAGGAGAGGCTTTAGAGCTAGAACGCGCAGAGGCACAGCAGGCATTAGCGATGGCTGAGGCGTTTGTGAATTTTGTCATTGATGTTTTACCGATTGCCCTGGCATAGTCGATCGGCACGCAGAACCCCGGTTTCTCTCAGCGCGGATGCCTGGGTCGATCGCGCACCGACGAATAACTAGGGAAGCTGCACGTTTATGAAGGGCAGAGAAAGAAGCGGCGATCGCCTAAATGAGCTTACCGCTTGAGGCAAAACCGAAGCGGTTAGGTCTTGGGCGCAATGAAGCGGGCGGCTCTGCTGAAGACTTGAGTTCAATGACCGGAATCAGCCTCATAGAGGATTGATCATTGGGCTACAATGAGGCTTGGATGCGCATGATCGAGCGAGCGACTTTTGGGAGAGATCCAACTGCCATGAACACATCTGTCACGGCTGCTTTACTCGATGAGATTCGGCAACGGCTGGTTGCAGCACTGAAACCAGAGCAAATTATTCTGTTCGGTTCTCATGCGTATGGAGAACCGACAGAGGATAGTGATATTGACTTATTGGTAATAATCGCTCACTCAAATGAACCCCGCTATCGTCGAGCCAGACCAGCCTACCAAGCATTGCGTGGTCTCGGTGTATCCAAAGATGTCATTGTGATGACTCGCGAGGAAGTTGAACAACAGGCGAATGTACCTCATTCGATCGCCAATCAGGCGCTTCGTTTAGGTAAAGTCTTGTATGGATGATGCAACCGACGACGTGAAGCAGTGGTTAATCAGGAGTCAGCGAGACTTAAAGGTGGCTGCTGTGCTGCTCAAGAGTCAAGAGTCTTTGTTCGATGCGGTCGTCTACCATTGTCAGCAGGCAGCCGAGAAGGCATTGAAGGCTTACCTGACGTATCAACGTGTTAGCTTCAGAAAAACACATGACCTCGGTCTTTTGGTTGAGCTTTGTCTCGTGTCTGAGCCAAGGTTTCAGTGTTTAGAAGATGTGGCGGATGTCCTAACGCCCTATGCGACAGAATTTCGCTATCCAGGTAATATCATTGAACCGGAAAGGCATGAGGCTGAAGAGGCGTTGAGAATGGCGGCATCAGTTGTGAATCTGGTCACTGAGGCGTTGCCGGATGAACTGAGCAATCCTGGGTAATAATCAACATAATGCCAGACACGGATTGGAGTTCTGGTGCATGATCATCCTTCCATCGCGATCGCCAGGACAGGCTGATGATTGCAACAGCGATCGCGTAAGTAGGTGGGTGGAATTAAATCTAAGATGGGCGTAGGTTGGGTTGAAGCATGAAACCCAACGCCCGCATGGGTTACGCTATCGCTTTTCTGATATGCCGGAACGGCTTTACCTATCCTACAAATAATTGTGCCTCCCTACTTACGCAGTCTGTGTGGCTATGAACTGAACCCAGAGTGAATCGCAAAGTTGGTGAGCACGTATCCAGAGGTGTGGCACCAGTTTGAGCGGGAGATCCAGGCATTCGTTATCTGGCTGAAAGCGCTTGCAGTCAGTCTGGAT
>Ga0163147_10000927_pt1 | contig 45855 bp, 37 predicted proteins | sample OliLakLV19MP6G1_FD_148597 | JGI IMG/M metagenome (GOLD analysis project Ga0163147, IMG submission 148597) | Freshwater microbial mat bacterial communities from Lake Vanda, McMurdo Dry Valleys, Antarctica- Oligotrophic Lake LV.19.MP6.G1 | ecosystem: Environmental > Aquatic > Freshwater > Lake >... | reverse complement strand
GTTCGGCGGCGATCGTAGGCGAAACGTTCCCACTTGCCGAGACCGGCCCCGAGCCGCCACCGCCACCGCCACCGCCACCGCCGACCCGATCGCCGCCGAACTCTCTGGACTCGACGCGAACCGACGAACTCCGACTCGACGCGCGCAGGTTCGGCGCCGATGCTCGCGCGCGACATCGGCGACGTCGGCGACATCGGCCCCGTCCCGACGCTGTTCCTCTTCGACCGCGACGCCCGCCTCGCCGGCGCCTACGACGGCGCGCCGCCGACGCTGCATGCCGCGGTCGAATCGAGGGTGGCCTTACTGGCTCGGCGGCCCTGACTCCGATCCCGTAGGATCGGCCTGTGCCGATCATCCCTGAGCGACTCGCTGCCGCGTGTGCCGGATCTCCCGAGCACGGCGACTGGCTCGCACTCCTTCCCGCGACGATCCGCGAGCTCGAGGCCCGCTGGTCGCTCACGCTCGGACCTCCCTTCGACGGCAAGGAAGGAAGCTGCGCCTGGGTCGCGCCCGTCGTTCGTCGCGACGGAGTTCGCGCCGTCCTCAAACTCGGCCTGCCGCACATGGAGGCGACGCACGAGATCCAAGCACTGCGCTTCTGGGATGGCGATCCCGCCGTGCTCCTGCTCGAAGCCGACGCCGACCTCAACGCCATGTTGCTCGAGGCGTGCGAGCCGGGAACCGTCCTGCGCGAGCTGCCTGAGGAAGAACAGGATGTCGTCATCGCCGGGCTGCTGAAGCGCCTCTGGCGCAAGCCGGAAGCGCCGCATCCGTTTCGGCCGCTCTCGGCCATGACCTTGAGATGGGCGGTGGAAACGAACGCGAGTTCGGCCGTCTGGCCCGACGCCGGACTCGTGCGAGAAGGATTGCGGCTACTCGAGGAACTCCCCAACACCTCTTCCGACCCTGTCCTGCTCGCCACGGATCTCCATGCCGGCAATGTCCTGCGCGCGCAGCGTCAGCCTTGGCTCGTGATCGACCCCAAGCCGTTCGTGGGAGACCGCGCCTACGACGCGACTCAGCATCTGTTCAACTGCCCGCGGAGAATGCTCTCCGACCCGGACACGACGATCCGTCGATTCGCGGATCTGCTGGAGATCGACCCGCAGCGCGTGCGTCGCTGGATGTTCGCCCGCTCGGCGGCCGAACCCCGCAACATCTGGACACACGACTCACTCACGCTGGCGAGGCGCTTGGTGCGAGGCTTGAACTCGTCGCGAAACGTGTAGCCCGTGGGATACACCCTGCAGAATCGCCCGGGGTGCAACTCCTGAGATCGCGATCTCGACGACAACGGGCTCTCCAGCAGCGTTGACACTGCTCCGCGATGTCGTGTTCTGTTCCTTCTCGGGAGCACCACGCGGACTCGCACGAACGACGGCTTCAATCAGGAGACCACTCCCATGATCGACACCCCACAGATCACTCAATCCACGGCGCTCCAGACTGCGGTCATCCGGCTCACGATCCCGCGCGAAGAGATTCAACAGGTGATGGGACCGGCGATCGGCGAAGTCATGGCCGTCATCGCTGCCCAGACCATTGCCCCCGCGGGGCCGGTGTTCTCGCACCACTTCAAGATGGATCCGGCCACTTCCGACTTCGAGGTGGGTGTTCCAGTCAACGCAGTGGTAGCGCCGTCGGGCCGCGTCGAAGTCGGCCAACTGCCCGCCACGAAGGTCGCGCGTACGATCTACCACGGGCCCTACGAAGGGCTCGGCGCGGCCTGGGGCGAGTTCCATCGATGGATCGCCGCGAACGGACACCAGCCGGCCGCAGATCTCTGGGAGGTCTACGTCTCAGGCCCGGAGTCGACCGCCGATCCGTCCGAGTACCACACGGAGCTCAATCAGCCATTGATCGACTGAGCGCTCGCCCGGGCCGAGGCGGATGTTTGCGTGACTCAACCCGCCTCAACCCGACTCAATCCGCCTCCACCCCCGGCTCGTCCCTCACTCAGCGCGGTTCGTCCCAAACACCGCGCGATCTCCCTCCCTACCTGACATCCGCCAGGGTCGGCGCGCGCGCAGTCATCAAACTTGGCGCTGTCTATTGGATCGATGGACAGCCACTGTCAGCGCGGAGCCACGCCTCGAAGATCCAGCCTCGTCCGCCCGCCCCGGGCGGCACAGCGCAAGGCGCGAAGTCGCAACGACAGTGAGACGCAGACGCGCCGGGGCGAGCTGCTGCTTTCACCCGTCCATGGTCGAACTCGTCACAGGGCGTTCCTGGGCCGATGGGGTCTCGGGATCGCTGGTATCAGGATTTACACGAGAGCGACCTCTTCGAAGCCGGGCAGAGGAAGCCGCAAGAACTCGAGAGGATTGCGACACATGATTGCTCCGCTCCGAGGGCGCTCCGCCGCACACTGCGGAAGTGCCTCCCCGCTATCTCACTCGCGAACCGTGTACCAGTTCACGCTCCTTCTCCTTCTCCCTCTCATTCTCCCTCTCCTTCTCCTCTCCCTCGTCGCGTCCCAGGCCGTCGCGCAATGGAGCACGCAGAGTCCAGTCCCGACGTTCCTCGATGTCCGCGGCGTCGGCTCGCCGACACCGAATCGCGTGTTCATCGCCACGGATGACAACTCGTTCGACGACGGGGGAGCGCTCTTCGAGTCCGCGGATGGCGGTGCGACGTGGGCGCAACGGGACGTCCCGTTCGACCTCTACTCTCCGCTCAACGGTCTCTTCTTCCTCGACAGCCAACATGGTTGGACGTACGGCAACGCGAACTACCGCACGACCGACGGCGGCGAGAACTGGACCGAGCTTCCGGCTCTCGGCTCGACCTACTTCATGGAGTTCTATACGCCCGACTTCGGCCTCGCGTCGGGCAACTTCGTGCGCTTCGTCAGTCACGACGGCGGGCTCTCGTGGGTCGACTCGCCGAACGGAACGTTCGCGTTCGACTTCATCGACACGCAATTGGGCCTCGGCGTGTCGACGGGCGGGATCTACCGCACGACGGACGGAGGGGCGAACTTCAGCCTGGTGAAGACCGGCGACGCCGCGTCGGCGATCTTCCTCTCCAGTACCGTCGCGGTCGCCATCATCGACGGCGCCTTCGTTCGCTCCACGAACGGCGGAGTCACCTGGACGACCGGGCCGTCGGCCGCAGCGCGAAAGGGACTCATCGCCGTCTCGCCGAGCGCGGCCCTGGCGTGGGCGCAGAGCGGGAGTTTCACCGGCGCAGACGAGCGCGTCTTGCGCACGAGCGACAGCGGACAGACCTGGTCCGATCTCGGCGAGGTGCTGCCCGTCGGCGTCTTCGAGTTCGTCGTGCCGACTTCCGGGCTCGTCATCGGCGCGGACTTCGACGGGAACATGTTCCGCTCGTCGGATGCCGGCGCGAATTGGGTCGAGACGTTCGCGTCACCCGGGCCGCGTCCGAACTTCCTGAGCAGTGCGCGGCCGGCCTTCGCCGACGCGCAGACCGGCTAATTCGCCTATGGCCCCGGTTTCGTGATCAAGACAGTCGACGGCGGCGCGAGTTGGGCGCAGATCTCCAGCGGCACAGGCCAAACGCTGAACAACATCGACCGCTTTCCGAACGGCGACCTGATCGCGGTCGGGGAAGGCGGCATGGTGCTGCGGAGCGACGGCTCGGCGCCGTGGATCGGCCAGTCGATCTCGAACGCGGCAATCACCGCGGTGAGTGTCGTCGCGCCGGATCAAGTCGTCGTCACCAACAGCGAAGGGCGCGTCTACCGGAGTTCCGACGGCGGCGATACGTGGACGGCGGGCGCGGCGATTCCGGGGAATCTGGAAGCCACTGACCTCGACTTTTCTACTTTGCTGAACGGCTGGGTCATCGGCTCGGGCTTCGACCAAGGCGCGCTCTTCCACACCACCAACGGCGGCGATTCCTGGACGCCGGTCACTGACTTCATGGGCGGATACGTCGGCGTCGACTTCGAAGGCTCCAGCGGATGGGCCGCGAATGTCGGCGGGCCGTTCTATCGCAGCACCGACGATGGCGCTTCCTGGATCGAAGGTGAACTCCCCGGGTTTCCGTTCTCGATCCAAGACATGGACTTCTACGACGAGAGCATCGGCTACGCCGTCGGCGGTTGGGGCTATGCCGTTCGCAGCGACGACGGCGGCGTCACGTGGCAGCTCCTCCCGCTGCCGGACCCCGCGGCAATGTTCACGGACATCTACCTGATCGGACCGAACGAATTCTGGATCAGCACCTCCGATGATGTCGCCTACTACTCCGCAACCGGCGGTCAGAACTGGGCCGTGCTGAACATCGGCTCTCCGGGATTCGGCAGCTTCGCGGCGATCGCGGCGTCTCCCGCGGGGGACGCTTGGACGGTCGGCTTCCAGGGATACATCGAGAAGTTCACCGGCCCGCCGCCGCCGCCGCTCAATCAGCCGCCGGAGGCGTCGTTCAACTTCGTCGCCGCGGGACTCACGGTCCACTTCACCGACACCAGCACCGATCCCGACGGCTTCGTCGTCGGCTGGTCCTGGGACTTCGATGACGGCTTCACCACCACGGAGCGACACCCGTTGCACACGTTCGACCAGGAAGGGACCTACATCGTCCGTCTGACGGTGACCGATGACGACGGGGCCGAGGGCGCCACCGGCCGCGCCATCGTCGTTCAGGCCGGCCCCGGCGGCGTCTTCGGCGACTTCACCGAAGTGACGCCGCTCGATCCGCTCTTCGTCACGCCGCAGGACGAAGACTTCTGGGTCTCGACGACCGCGGCCGCCGACTATGACGGGGACAACGATCTCGATATCGCCGTGCTCGGCTACTACGTGGTCTACAACCAGAGCGTCGAGCATCGCCTCGTCCTGCTCCGCAACGGCGGCGCGGCGGGTCCCGACGAGTGGGAGTTCACGTACATCGACGTTCCGCTCGCCGGCCTCTCCGCGGGGGCGTCCGATCTCGCCTGGGGCGATGTCGACAACGACGGCGACGAGGACTTGGCGCTCGCGACCGACGGTCAGACCGTGATCTATCGAAACGACTTCGGAACGCTCGTGATCACCGACACCGAGCTGCCTGGCTACTACGAAGACAACGACCAGGGCGACTTCGATCTCCGTTCGCTCTCCTGGGCCGACTACGACAACGACGGCGACCTGGATCTACTGTTGCCTTCGGTCTACGACTTCGAGGAGTTCGCGTACCGCACGGTGCTGCTGCGCAACGACGGGACGAACGGGAACGGCGGCTGGATCTTCACCGACATCAACGCCGACTTGGCGCCGACCCGTCACGCGCAGAGCGCCTGGGCCGACTTCGACGGCGACCAGGATCTGGACCTGCTACTGGTGGATCTCGCCCCGCTGACGGAGAGCGGCTTCATCCGGCGTTATCGCAACGACGGCGAAGGGATCTTCGTCGGCCAGGGGATCCTCGGTCCGCTCTCGGTCGAGCACGGCGAAGCGCAGTGGGGCGACTACGACAACGACGGCGACTTCGACATCCTCGTGGCGGGCCACATCCGTGAGGTCGACGGATCGTTCAACGTTGTCCTTCGGATCTACCGCAACGACGCGGAGACGTACGTCCCGATCGAGGTGATCGACTGTATCCCGTGCGAAGGCTGGTTCGACCTCACGGCGGCCACCTGGGCCGACCACAACTCGGACGGGGATGTCGACATCCTGCTGACCGGGACGTACAACAGCGGCTCGCAGATCGAGGGCCGGGCAAAGATCTTCGCCAACCAGGACGGTGTCTTCACCGACTCGGGCAACGACCTGCCGGCGCCTCGCGCCAGCGGTTCGCGCGGCGGCAGCTTCACCTGGCTCGACATCGACGGCGAGCGCGACCTCGACTACTTCATCGCGGGCGAGTACTTCGTGCCCGGCGGCAACGGGCTGATCGAGGCCCAGATGCATCTCTATCGCAACGACGTCCCCGGACAGAATGCGGCTCCGTCGGCTCCGACCGGATTGGTCGCCAATGTCGCGGGCAGCGACGTGCTGCTCTCTTGGAATCCGTCGAGCGATGACCTGACGCCGACCGAAGCGTTGACCTACGACCTCGATGTCTTCCGCAACGGCGTCCTCGTGCCGCGACCGAAGCGGCAGCCGGAGCCCGGCAACGTGAGTTCGGTCACCGAGTGGGTTCTCACCGATCTGACGCAAGGGAGCTACCGTTGGAGGCTGCGCGCGGTCGACAGCGCCTACAACGGCAGCGCGGTCATCGAGGGGCTGTTCAACGTCGGCAGTACGACCGATGCGCCGACCACCAACGACCTGCCGCGCTTCTACTCGTTCGCGAGCAGCCCGAATCCGTTCGCGCTCTCGACCTCGTTCCGCTTCGCCTTGCCGACGGTGTCCGAGATCGACCTCTCGGTCTACGACGTGCACGGTCGGCTCGTGACGCGGATTACGGAAGGGGCGCGTCCGGCGGGGGTGCACGAGATCTCATGGGCGGCGGAAGGACTGGCGAACGGCGTCTACTTCGCCCGCTTCACGACGCCCGCGTTCACCCAGACCCGGAGAGTCATGCTCGTGCGATGACGTTCTTGCCGATATGCTGAGTTCGTGAGATGCGCTCGCCGCCCTGGCGAGCGCATCGCGCAACATCGGGGCGATGTCGTCTTCTCGGGTCGCCCCTCGGTGTGATCGGGCGTCCTCACGAGGGCTGCGCCGGCGGCGTGGTGAGACGGAGCGAGACTGCTTCGCCGATCGCGAGCCCCGACTTCGCCGCCCGGGCTGCTTCGATCTCGGCCGTGAATGAAGGCGTTCCCACGGTGTGGATGCGGAGCCAGCTTCCGTCCGGCGGGAGAGGCAGCACCTCGTCGATCGTGCCGAGAAACACGGCGGTCTGAGCGGCGGCCGGTGTCGCGACCCGCTGGATCTCGACCCGCTGGATCTCGACGCGCTCGATCGCGACAGAGCGTAGCGGGACCGCGATGCGGACACGGGACGGCGAGTCGGAGTCTTCAAGCAACCAGCTCGGGGGGACGCGGACGGTGCGGCCCTCGATCTCGACGATGAGCTGGGCGCACGATCCCTGACCGACGGCGCCGACGGCGCGGTCGGCGCCGTCGGCGGGCGTCCACGAAACACGTCTCGCCTCGAGGAGATTCACCCCGAGGAACTCCGCCACGAACGGCGTCTTCGGCGCCCGCAGCAGGTCCTCTCGCGAGCCGTCGTGGGTGACGCGGCCGCGCTCGAGCACAACGATGCGATCGCCCAGGAGCAGCGCCTCGGTCGGGTTGTGCGTGACCAAGAGCGTCACGGCCTCCAGCGACGACAACGCCGCGCGCAACTCCTTCCGGACCGAGCGATGCGTCTCGTAATCCAGGGCGGCCAGCGGTTCATCGAGTAACAGCAGCCGCGGCTCCAGTACGAGGGCTCGCGCCAGCGCGACTCGTTGCTGCTCACCTCCCGAGAGATCTCGCGGACGACGGTTCCCGAAACGAGCCAGGCCGACCCGGTCGAGAGCGACGCCCGCGCGAGCGAGCGCTTCGGCGCGCGGCACGCCGAGGGCCCGGAGTCCGAAGGCAACGTTCTCGTCGACCGCCAGATGAGGGAAGAGGCCGCCGTCTTGCGGCATCCAGCCGATCGGGCGAGCGCGGGGCGCGCGGCAGATGCGGGCGCCTGAGTCGAAGAGGAGTTCGCCGTCGAGCGTGATGCGTCCGGTGTCCGGCCGCGCGAGGCCGCCGAGGAGCCTCAAGAGGGTCGACTTCCCCGCGCCGCTCTCGCCGAGGACCGCGCAGACGCCGCGTGGGATCCGCAGAGCGACGTCCAGATCGAAGCCGCCGATCTGTTTCGCCAGTGTCGCCTGCAGCACTCAGGATCTCCGGCGGGAGGGTCCGAAGAACCAGCCGGCGCCCGCGCCGGGCTGGAAGAGCGGCAAGGCCGAGCGCAATGCGTAGAGGAGCGCGCCGGATCCCAAGAGCAAGAGCACCGAGAGGACGATGGCGGCTTCGAGGTCCGACTGCATCGCGATGTAGACGGCCAGCGGCATGGTTTGCGTGACACCGGGCAAGTTGCCGGCGAACGTGATCGTCGCGCCGAACTCGCCGAGCGCGCGAGCCCAAGCCAGCACCACGCCGGCGAGGAGGGAGGGGAGGGCCAGCGGCAGCACGACGCGACGAAAGAGGTACGCCTCGGACGCGCGCAGAGCGACGGCCGCCTCGATCAAGCGCGGATCGATCGAGGAGAAGCCGGCGCGAACCGTCGCGACGAAGAACGGCGCGGCCATGAACGCCTGCGCGAGGACGACGGCGGCGGTGGTGAACGGGAGAGAGATCCCGAAGGCGTCGAGGGACCGACCGGCCCATCCGCTCCGTCCGAGCGCGAGCAGTAGCGCGAGTCCCGAGACCGTCGGTGGGAGCACCATCGGGAGATCCACCAGCACCTCGAGCCATCGTTTGCCGGGGAATGCGCGCGTCGCGAGCAGGTAGGCCACCGGGAGACCGACCAGCGTGACCAGAACGGTCGCGCCGAGACTCGTCAGCAGACTCAGACGAAGAGCGTCGAGGACGAAGGGATCGGCCAGTCGCGTGATCAACTCGGTCGGCCGGACTCTCAGCGCCAGGGCCGCCAGCGGCAGTCCCAGCAAGAGCAGGAGGCCCGTTCCACCGAGCGCGAGGCCGACTCGCCAGGCGAGAGACGAAAGAGTGTCGCGGCGAGCGGTCATGGCCTCAGTTCGCCGCAGGAGTGGCCGCGTTGGCGATCGGCGTGAAGCCGTGGCGCGCGAAGATGGCTTGTCCTGCAGGCGAGCAGACGAAGTCGCAGAAGGCGCGCGCTTGCTCGAGCTGGTCCGAGCCCTGCACGACCGCGATGGGATACGACGCGAGCACGTTCGCGTCCGCGGGGATCTCCAGCGAGCGCAGGCGATCGCGGTTGGTCGGCGTGATGTCCGACCCGTAGACGATTCCGGCGTCCGCTTCCGCGAGCGCGACCTTGGAGACGATCGCCTTGACGTTGTCTTCGCGGGAAACGACGTTCGCGAGCGTCTTCGCTCCGAAGTCCGGCCCGCATTCGAGCCGTTGCGAGAGATTGGCGAGTAGCACTTGGCTGTAGCGGCCGATCGGGACCGAGTCGGCTGCGAGGATGAGTTTGATGCCGGGACGCGCGAGGTTCGCGAGCGTCTGGAGCTTTGCGGGATTCGACGCCGGGACGATCACGGCGAGCCGGTTGTGCACAAAAGTTCGGGGTGCGCCGTCGATCCGTCCCTTCTCGATCGCGACATCCATCCAGCGCTGATCGGCGGAGGCGAAGACATCGGCCTTCGCGCCATGCTCGAGCTGGGTGGCGAGTTGCTGCGAACCCGCCAGGTTGAAACGGATCGTGGGTGTCTCCGACGTCGAGCCCAGATGGAGCGCCATCTCCTGGAACACGTCCGAGAGCGAGGCCGCCGCGAAGACGGTGAGTGGTTCGGTGGCGCGCGTCGTCGATGCCTGCGCCGAGCCTTTGGCGCCGGTGGCGCCGGTGGCGGGGCCGCCCGAGAGGGCGAGCGCCAGCGCCAGCAGTGTGGCCGAGGGGTCACGCAAGGATCACCCCTTCGCGATCATGACTTCGGTCGACTTCATGACCGCCGCGGCGAGGTCGCCGACACGCAGGGCCAACCGTTCGACCGAGGCGCGCGTGATCACCGCCACAATCTCTTGGCCGCCGACGTAGAGCACGACCTCGGCCATCAGCCCCTCGACCCGAATGGAGCGCACCTGACCATGGAGGCAATTGCGGGCGCTCAGTTCGCCGAGGGATGGCCGCGAGCCCGGTGTCCCCGGTAACTCCGACAAGCCCGGCAAGCCCGGCAAGTCCGGCAAGTCCGGCGGGGCCTCCGGGGGGTTCTTCGGTGACTCCTCCCCGGACCCACGGAGCAGCTCCTCCAGATCGTTTCTGAAAAACAGCCACTTCCGTCCGACGCGTCTTCCGGGGAGTCTCCCTTGGCTCGCCAATCGTTGGACGTGGCGGACGTCGAGTCGCAAGAACTCGGCGGTCGCGGCGGCGTCCAGGATCTCCGGCGAGGGGGAAGGTTCAGAGGTCACGCCAGAGAGACTAGGCTGACGCGGCCGTAGAGGACAGCATCTAAAAGCATCTAAAAGCATCTAAAAGCATTTAGAAGCAGATCCAGGCAGATAAGGCAACGAACCAAGGAGGGCTGGATGCAGGGGGTGCATCGCAGTTGGCGTCGGGTCGTGTTGCGTGTCGTCGTCGGCGGGAGCGCCGCGATCGCAACGTTCGGCCCGACCGCAGCAACCGCGGACGAAGGCGCGTCGGCGCCGAAGATCTCGGGCTACGTGCAGTTCCGTGAGACCTACATCGACGAGGTGGGGCTTACCGGCAGCATCAACCAGGCGCGCGTCGCGATCGACGGGCCGCTACCCAGCAAGTTCTCCTGCCGCGTGCTCTCCGAGTTCGCCGCGGGCGGATCGGCGCGCACCGCCGCGGGATTCAGTCTGCGCGACGCTTACATCCGGTGGAGCAGCGAGCCGTGGACGCTGACCGCGGGTCAGTTCAAGACACCGTTCAGCCGCGAGTTCCTGACCTCGGACACGGACATCGAGACGGCCGATCGAGCCGCCGGGGTGGAGGCGCTCGCGACGAAACGGGACATCGGCGTGATGGGGCAGTATGCGATCGCGAAGAGCGCGACCTTCTCCTTGGGTGCGTTCAACGGCGAGGGGCAGAACACGCCCGCCAACCGCGACTCCACCATGCTCGTTGTCGGGCGTGTTCTGGTCCGCCCGATCGCCCCGCTCTCGGTGGCCGCGCACGTCGGCGCGTATGGATCGGACAGCACACGCTACGGATTCGACTTCGCGTTGGAGGGACGCGGCGCCCTTCTCCGCGGTGAATATATCGCGCAGGCGAGCGACATCCGCGAAGACGACGACCGCGCCTGGACCGTACTCGCCGCGTATCAAGTCTCTCCGCTTGTACAACTCGTGGCGCGCCAAGAGGACTTGGAGCGCCCGGGCCTCGCGCCCAGTTGGCGCAATCGCGCCACGACGGGCGGTGTGAATCTGTTCTTCCCTGGAGGAAAGACGCGCCTCCTCCTCAGCGTGATCTCGCGGCAGGTGGGCGCGGCGGCGGAAAGCAAGATGCGCGGAGTGGCGCAGCTACAAGTGAAATTCTGACCTTGTCGGGTGGAGCGTGGAGCGTGGTGCGTGGTGCGTGGAGCAGACGAAGAGTCGGTGGGGCGGCCTCGTGACCTGGACTCGAAACGTGGGCTCGCGATCAAGGCTCGCGGTGAGTACTCGCGATCAGAGATTGTGAAAAATGGTGCAACTGTTGCCGGCAACAGTTGCACCATTTTTCACAAGCCAGTCCAGCGGCGGTATGCGCATCCGACTGCGCCACACCACCCCTGCGAACAACCCCCAACCCCACGCGTGCCTCATCCTGCGCTCCTCTTCTTCCTTTGTCTCGCCACCAACGTGGCCAGCCGGTTGTCCTCACTGTCGGGACCTTCGCGATACTCCACGATCTCGAGATCACGAAACGAAGCGCGCAACTCGCCCGGCTTCAAGAGGAACTCCGGCCGTCGCGGACGGCCGTGGATGCGGGCCTGTTCCTCCAGGAACGTCTCGTAGATGAGGAGCCCGCCCGGCGCGAGTGCGCGCTCGATCCGCGGCAGGAGGGCGCGATCCAGGTAGCGGAAGACTACGATCGCGTTCCACTGCGCCGGGCGAAGCCAGCGCGCCGACGCAGCGGGTGTCGTGAGATCGGCGCGCCGGAACGAGACGGCGCCGAGGAGCGGGCCGGTCGACCGAGCGACGCGGCGCGCCTGGACGAGCGCATCCTCCAGAATGTCGAGGCCGGTCACCTCGAAGCCGAGACGTGCGAGGTGGACGCTGTTTCGCCCGGAGCCGCACGCGAGGTCCAATGCGCGTCGCGCGCGCTGGGCCAACCGCCCCAGCCGCACTCTCTCCCTCACCAAAGTCTCCGCCGGCGCCCACAGCGTGACCGCCTCCGCCCCTTCGACCGTCGTTCGCGCCAGCACTCGATCCGCCGCAGCGATCCACCCCGTCGTCCGCCAGCCTCGAGCCGCCAACCAGACCGCGGCGCCCTCCGCCACCCCGGGATCGGTGTGGATGAACGCGACAGGCGTGGCCCGAGGCGGCAGGAGGAAGAGCGACCGCTCCAGCTCGTCCCGCGAAAGGGAAAGCGCACCCTGCGGGTGGCCGCGCCGATAGATGAGGGGCGGGCGGAGGTCGACGATTCGCCAATCGCGCAGTTCCGTCGCACGGATGGGAACGATTTGCCGGGTCGGCGACATCTTACGCCGGGACCTCGCCCTGCCGAGGGCCGTCAAATCGCATGGTATTCTCCCGCGCGCGTCGAGGAGACGCGCCGCGCCGCCGACAATGGAATCAGGAAGGCCGGTTGATGGCGCCATTCGATCCAGCTTCGGAGTCCATCTCGGACTCGATCCACGCGTTCCCCAGGCCGGGGGAGGACCTCCGCTCCTCCTCCACTTCGGCCCGCCCCGAGGCCAGAGATGTGCTGAAGGCGCATCCGTTCCTCCACCCGCGATTGTCCGAGGCCGATCCTTCTATCCTGCGGCAGCTCTATCGGCGCTATCTCCTCATGAAGGACAGCCCGGAGAGCTACAACAGCTTCTTGAACCAGATCCTGCGTCAGGTGGGCGAGACACGCGCACTCGAGTCGAATCTCGTGACCGCGGGATATTACTTGAACGAAGCGACGCACTACGCGAACGAGCTGCTCTTCCTCGTGCCGCCCGCGGCTCGCGCGCTCATCGCGCCGCGCCAAGACGTCGTGCGTTGTTCCGACGTGCTGGAGCTGCTCGAGATGATCTTCGAGACGGACGATGCTCGGCTCGGTTTCGAAGCGCAGCGCAAGCTGGCCTTGACCAAGCTGTTCTTCGACGTCGATCACTGCCTCGAGGTGCAGCGCGGCAATGAGCACCGCGAGTACTTCGAGTCGTTGGTCCGGCGGCATGTCTTCACCAAGATCGAGGAGCAACGGCGCGTGGAGGTCTGCTATTCGATCCGGCGTGACGGCCAGTCGATGGAGTACAGCCTCGGGCGACTGCGTCCCGGCCAGGAGTGCTGGAGTTTCGATCTGCAGGACGTCGAGCTCGACTACGCAGGGCGCCCGCTGCGACTGCACGTCTACTACTACGGCTGCCGTTTCAAGCGCGAGGTCATCCCCTTCCAGTACGAGAAGGGGGCGGAGCACTACGAGATCACCCCGACCGAGATCTGGTCGGGGCTGACCAAGCGGCGCAGCGCCTCGATCGTGAGCAAGATGATCCGCAAGGCGGAGCCCGATCCCCGCGCGATCACCGATCTGATCGGCGCCATGTTCATCGTGGAGAACACGGCCGAGTTGGACGGGCTCAAGGACTACCTCTTCGATCTCTTCGGCGGCAGTTTCCGAGTGAGGGATGTCGTCGACACCGTGACGCGGGGTGAAGATCGGGAGCTGCTCAATCCGCAGTCGGCCTCCGGATACAAGGTGCACAAGAGCGAGATCGACGTCCTCTACAACTCGGAGCGCAATCCGCAGCCGCTGCCCTACTTCTTTCCGGTGGAGCTGCAGCTCTACACGCTGGAGAACTACCTGCGGACGATCCACAGCGCGCACTACGCCAACCATCAGGCGTTGAAGCGGCGGCAGTTCCTCGAGGGTCTCCTGCCCTACCTGTTCCCGGCGGAGATCTACGGAGAAGAGGCGATGCGGCTCGCGCTGACGGCGCAGACGCCCGCGCCCGCGGCCGATGAACTGCCGAACGGCTCCGGGGAATTTCCCCGCGCAGCGCCGCGGCCCATCGCCGGCAGCGGGAAGGGATCGCGTTGAACCGCGGCCGGCGTTCGCGCGCGGACGGACCGGCGCTCCATGGCGCCGCCGCCGCCGCCGCCGCCGACACCGACGCCGCGCCCCAGATCTCGCGCATCCTGCAACCGCGACAGCCGTTCTCGGATGCGGACGTTAGTCTCCTCAGCGACAGCGAACCGTTCCGCGCCCGCGCCCGCGTGCTCGCCCGCGTCGAGCGGATCTTCGGATCGCTGCGCGAGCATCTCCGGCGACAGGTAGCCGATGGCAATTACCTCGCGCCGCTCGGCCTCGATCGCGATCAGGGCAAGATCGGCCGCGGCGAGTACCTCGACGATCTGCCGTACGTCTATCTCGATCTGCCGCGGTACTTCGATGCGACGGGCGCCTTCACCTTCCGCAGTCTCTTCTGGTGGGGGCACGGAGTGTCGTTCTCCCTCATCCTCGGCGGACCGCACCTGCCCGCGTATCGCGACCGCGTCCTCCAGAACGTCGATGTGCTGCAGGCGCTCGATGTGAACGTCGCCCTCGGCGTCGATCCCTGGGATTGGCGGCATGGCGAGGGACACACCCTCCCGATCCGTCGAGGCGGTGAGACCGAGCTGTTCTCCGCGCTGCGCGGTCGCTCGTTCCTGAAGTGCTCGCGCTTTCTCTCGTTCGGCGACGAGGAGTTCAGGGCCAATCGAATCGACGAAGCGGCGCTGCTCACTTTTCGGGCGCTGGAGCCGATCGTGCTGGCCTGATCCGGCCGTTTCACGGCTCGACGGAACGGATCCGCGGGTCTAGGGTAGACAGCACGCCTTCCATGAACCGCTCTCTCCGAATGCCGGTCGCTCTCCTCCTCACGCTCGGGCTTCTCTTACAGCTCGTGGCGGGCGGCGTCTGCGCCATCGGGTGTCTCGGCGGCGGCTGCGCTATGTCATCGGCGGAAGCTTCTTCCGCCGATTCCGCCTGCTGCGCCACCGAGTCCCGCTGCGCTTCCGATCCAACGACTCCCGACACTCCATCAACCGAGTGTCCCTGCGGCTGCGTCGTCACGCCCCGGGGCGATCCCACCCCGGTCCCGTCCGAACACATTCGACTCGCTGCCCGAAGCTCGGTCGACCTCCCGCTGTCCCTACCGACGGCTTTCACTTCTGCAAAACTCCCCGCCGCTTGCGCGCGTGATCTCCCGCGCGAGCGCGACCCCGACCCTCCCCGGTCCGTCGCTCCCTTCGCGCGGCTCAGTCGCGCTCCGCCTCTCGTCTGATCCGTCGCATCCCGCGGCTCGCCGCGGCATTGCCTTCTCGCGTCATCCCCCAGCCAGCGCGCGCCCCCAGCGCGCCCGCGGAGTGATGCGTCCCCGATGGATTTCTGACGACAGGAGGAAGCATGCTTCCGAACATTCGTGGCCTTCTCGGCCCTCTTTCCCTTCTCGCCGCGCTCGCAGCCGCCTCGGCGTCCCTGGCCAGCGCCCAGAGCCCGTCCGTCCGTGCAGGCAAGTACGAAGTGACGTTGCGGATCCCGGAAGGGGGTCTCTATGCCGGCGAGGAGATGGACGTGGAGTTCCGCGTCACCGATACGACACAGCGAGATCCGGTCGAGGAAGGATTTCGGGGGGTCGGCGGCATCAACTCCGAAGGCGTCGTGACCATGCCGAGCATGCCGGGCATGCCCAAAGCGCGCCCGGCCATCCACCGCGAGGGAATTCCAGGGGACTACGGCATCGTCCTGTACTTCCCGCACGGCGGTGAGTATCAGATCGATCTGTCGCTGACGCCGCCGGACGCCTCGGCCTTCGCCGCCGGGTTCCGAGTCGATGTCCAGGATGAGAAGCCAGCCTCGAACTCGACTCCTCCGTACACCCTCGAAGTGATCGACTGGCCGCGCGAGGCTCGGGCCGGCGCGCCGATCGATCTCCGCATGGTGGTTCGCGAGACGAAGAGCGGCGCCCCCGCGACGAAGTTCGAGGTGGTGCACGAGAAGCTGTTCCATCTGCTCTTGGCCAGCGCGGATCTCGGATGGTTCCTGCACGAACATCCGGAGATGGACGCCAAGGGCGTCTGGTCGATCCCGATCACGTTTCCGGCCGGCGGCGAGTACGGCATCTACGGCGATGTCGCGCCGACGGGCCAAGGCTCCCGCATCGTGATCGATCATGTGAAGGTCGCGGGGCCAGCTCCCACCTGGAACACCACGCTCTCTCCGCACCTCGGTCCGACGGTGGACGGCGGTCTCCAGGGCATGCTCGAACCGGTCGCAGCGCGCATTCCGGTCGGCAAGATGACGAGCCTGCGCGTCCGGTTGACCGATGCCGAGACCGGCCAGCCGGCGGGAGACACCGCGCCATGGCTCGGCGCCGCGGGGCATCTCATGATCTTCCACCAAGACGGCGAGACCGTCGTCCATAGCCATCCGCAAGAAGACGCCGAGACCGCCAAGCTGGTCGCGCAGGGAGAGGTGCTCTTCAACGCGCGCTTCCCGAAGGAGGGACTGTACAAGGCGTATGCGCAGTTCCAACGGGGCAGCGAGATCAAGACCTTGGGCTTTGTCGTGGATGTGAGGCGATGAGGAGAAATCAGATCATGACGAGAACTCGATCGGTCTCGAAGATCGCCCTGTGGCTGGGCGTCGTGTTCGGACTCACGGTCATGGGGCCCTCGTGGGCGCTCGGCCACGAGGGGAAGTGCCCGCTCTGCAAGCTCGACTTGGTCCAGAACACCGACTCGCTCGACTACGAAGTGGTGGTCAAGGTCGGCAACAAGAAGATCGAGTACCGGTGCATCTACTGCGTGTTCGGCGATCAGAAACGATACAAGACCGACCTGGTTGTCTACGCGCCGAGCGAGAAGCCCGGGGAGCCTGTCGTGTTGAAGCGCACCGCGGGGGTTTGGAGCGCGCCCGACTCGACGGTCTTCCTGAACTCGTTCGCCAAGCACAAGACCTGCGCGACCGAGTCGAGGACATTCAGCTCGCAACACGCGTTCGACCGCTACGTCGCGAAGCGCGCGATCACCGACGCCGTCGCGCTCACGCTGGACGAGATGCTCGTCGCGGCGGCCGAGCGCAAGGAGTAGAAAGCGAGGGACGAACATGCGACGAACCTGGTTCGTGATCCTCGCCGCGCTCGCGCTCGCGCTCGCGATCGGCCCCGGCCCTGAGGCCGGGGCGGTCTCTCCCGAGGAACTTCCTGGGTGGATGCGAGACCGGACGGAAGATCACCTGTTCTACAAGGCAGCGCCCTACAACTTCTCGGTCTACTCCGTGCCGCAGCTCGCGCGGGACCTCAACGGGGTGGCGGTCGGCCACGCGATGGCGTACGAAGACCTGGTGACGGGCCGAGATTCCGAGCTGGAGACGGAGACCTTCGAGCGGATCGACCGGGTGTTGCGCAACCCGCCGCGCTTCATGCCGGACGAGGCGACGATCGGTCCGACCTTCGCGCGACGATTCGGAGCGCTGGAGAAGCTCTTCGATTGGGCGCATGTCCTCCATGCGCAGACGATAGATGTCCTGACCGACGAAGCGCTTTCGAACGACGCGAAAGACGCAGAGATCGAGCGGCTCTGGCGCTTCTACCTCGACTCGGCGCCGTACACCATCACGGGGTTGCCGCTGAACATGGACTTCCTCTGGAGCCAGCCCGAGAGCGAGGCGTTTCGGAAGAAGTATCCGAAGGTGAACGGGTTGTTCTGGGGGTATCACTGGCTCCAGACGTCGATGTACGACATGTTGTGGCGCACTTCCACCGATACACATGTCCCGCAGTATGAACTCGTCGGGTCGAGGTATCACGAGCTCGAGCTGTACAAGACCGATCGCGATTTCATGCCGATGATGGGGGAGACCAGCCCGCGGTTCGCGGGCCGGTTTCATGAGATGGCGAACGCCTTCGACAACCTGCACATGCTCCACGACATGGTCAACGATGTTCTGGCGAGTCCCGAGCTCGACCCGGCCGAACAGGATCGGCGCATCGCAGAGTCGATGGGGAAGGTGCTCACGTCCACGCACGCCGATTGCCGCGCGGGGGAGGGCGAGCCGGGGACCCTCCACGACCATCGATTTCCGGCGGGGATGCCGGGCATGGGCATGATGAAGGGATCCGATGAGGATGTGATGTACATGTCCGGCATGGGCTGGATGAACATGTCGGAGTGCGCCCACTGTTCAGTCCGCCTGCCGAAGGGAAATCCGTGGGGCGCCACCCTCAGCATGGAGGGTTGGACCATGACGGTCCGGTGCCTGCTCTGCGCGCGGGACATGGCGACCGAGACGCCCGGCCGCGGCATCGTCCGCGCCGCGACGGAGGATCCCGCCCGAACGCTGGTCCTGATCGGAGACGAGGAAGGCAACTGGACCTCGAGTATCCCCGAGGTCGTCTTCCTGGAAACGGAGGGCGGGGACCATCCCGAGTGCACGGATTGGTCGCGGGCCTTCACCTCGCGCGAGGCGTTCGACTCCTATCTCCTGCGCTATCCGGAGTACGCCGAAGTGGCGCCGCTCGACCTGGCCGCGTGGTCGGTTCGCGGTCGGCCGACGCCGGAGACCTACCAGAAGATCGACCGGCCCAATCCGTATCGGACGGAAGAGGGAGGTGAGGAGTGAGCCGCCGCTGGCTCGGAGTCGCGTTGGCCAGCTCGCTCCTCTTCGCGTCCACGCAGACGCAGGCCGTCGATCACAATCGGGTCGAGTCCGGGCGGCCGCTCGGATTCGACGACGCGTCGGTCATCGGCCGCGGCGAGCGTTCGTTGGAGTTCGGCCTCCGAGGCGGCTGGCGTCGCGACGGGTCGGCGTCCGCACGACCGGAGGTCGAACTGGGCTATGGCTTCGCGCGCAATCTCGCGGCGCACGTCTCCGCGCATCTCTCCATCGGACCGACCCTCGAGAACAACGATGGCGGGACCGAGCTGGAGGAGTTCACTCTGACGCTGGCGCATCATTTGCGTCGTCAGACGCTGAACGGGCCGGCGCTGGCGTATCGCGTCGACGTCGCCGTTCCGACGAGGGCCGAGTCGAGCGTCCGCACACGTCTGCGCGGCATCCTGAGTCGCTCGCTTCGCCAATACGACACCCTGCATCTCAATGCCGACTTGGTCGTTCGACCCGGCGCGTCGGCGTTGCAGCGGGAAGTGTCGGTCGCCGCGGCGCTCGGCTACTCCGTCCCGATCGGCTTTCCTCGACGCTTCGACCGGTCGTTCTTGGCTGCTTTCACGACGGAACAGAGCGAGATCGAGGGCCAGGGATGGCGAGGCGCGTTCGGGGTGGGGCTGCGTCAACAGGTCGGCTTTCGGTCGGTGGTCGACGTCGGTGTCGAGTCGGATCTCTTCGTCCCCCGTGAGGGCGCAAACCACGAACTGCGAGTGAATGCAGGCTACTCGGTTGGATTCTGAGGAGGCAGCGATGGAAACGGACACGGACGATCTGCGCGATCCGGTCTGCGGAATGGGCGTCAAGGCCGAGTCTCCGCATCGCCGCGAGCACGGCGGTGCGATGTACTACTTCTGCAGCGCCGGCTGCAGCGCCAAGTTCGCCGCGGACCCGGCGCGCTATCTGCAGCCGACCACCACGCCAGCGGCGACGGTGGCGCCGACTCCGGTGGGCGCAACCGCTGCGAACCCCGCCGCTGAGTGGACCTGTCCCATGCATCCCGAGATCGTTCGCAGCTCGCCGGGCCCCTGTCCCATCTGTGGAATGGCGCTGGAGCTACGCACGATCACGGCCGGTGACGACGAAAACCCCGAGCTGATCGACATGGAGCGGAGGTTCCGCGTGGCTGCGGCGCTCACCGTTCCGCTGCTCGTCCTCTCGATGTCGGAACTGATCCCGGGGAACCCGCTGGAGCGAGTCCTCGGCCCGCGGGTCGCGATGTGGGTGCAGCTCGTGCTCGCGTCGCCCGTCATCCTCTGGGCCGGATGGCCGTTCTTCGTCCGCGGATGGCAGTCCGTCCTGACGCGGCATCTGAACATGTTCACGCTGATCGGACTCGGGGTCGCGGTTTCGTACGTCTTCAGCGTTGTAGCCATCCTTGCGCCGGGCATCTTCCCGGACTCTTTCCACCACGCGAATGGCAGGGTGGGCGTCTACTTCGAGGTCGCGGCCGTCATCGTCACCTTGGTGCTCTTGGGCCAGGTGCTCGAACTGCGGGCGAGGAGCCAGACGAGCGCCGCGATCAGGAGTCTCCTCGGCCTGGCGCCGAAGACCGCGCGGCGGCTCGACGCAGACGGTCGCGAGCAGGACGTCCCGTTGGAGGAGGTCCAGGTCGGCGATCGCCTGCGCGTTCGTCCGGGGGAGAAGGTGCCCGTGGATGGGCTCGTGCTCGAGGGGCGCAGCGCCCTCGATGAGTCGATGGTGAGCGGCGAACCGATTCCCGTGGAGAAAGGGCCCGGAGACGCGCTCGTCGGGGCGACGCTGAACGGTACGGGGTCGCTGGTCATGCGCGCCGAGCGCGTCGGCGCCGAGACACTCCTCGCACAGATCGTACGGATGGTCTCCGAGGCGCAGCGAAGTCGTGCACCGATCCAGAAACTCGCCGATGTCGTCGCGGGCTACTTCGTACCGATCGTCCTGGTGGTCGCCGCGCTCACGTTCGCCTTGTGGGCGATCGTCGGGCCGGAACCCCGGCTCGCTCATGCCGTCGTCAACGCCGTGGCGGTCCTCATCATCGCCTGTCCGTGCGCGCTCGGGCTCGCCACTCCGATGTCGATCATGGTGGCGGTGGGCAAGGGGGCGACGCTCGGTATCCTCTTCCGCCGCGCGGATGCGATCGAGATCCTCCACAAGGTGGACACGCTCGTGGTCGACAAGACCGGCACGCTGACCGAGGGGAAGCCGAAGGTGACGAGCATCACCCCGGCGCCGGGGCGAGATGAAGCCGAACTCCTCCGCGTGGCGGCGAGTCTGGAGCGAGGAAGCGAGCATCCGTTGGCGGCCGCGATTCTCTCCGCCGCCGCCGAGCGGGGGATCGAGCCCGCGGCGGCGACGGATTTCGCTTCTGTGACCGGCAAAGGGGTGCGCGGTGTGGTCGAAGGGCGTCCGGCTGCGCTCGGGAACCGGAAGTTCCTCGCCGAGCTCGGCATCCCCACGACGGATCTCGAGGCAGATTCGGGGGGCCGGACCCTGGTGTATGTCGCGCTCGAGCAGAAGGTGATCGGGACGCTGGCCGTCACGGATCCGGTGAAGTCGACCACGGCGGACGCGATTCGCGAACTCCGCGCCGACGGCGTCCGGATCGTCATGCTCACAGGTGACAATCGCGCGACAGCCGAGTCCGTCGGCCAGCAAGTCGGGATCGAGGAGATCGCGGCGGAACTGTTGCCGGATCAGAAGATCGCGGCGATCCGAAAGCTGCAGGACGAAGGCCGAATCGTGGCGATGGCGGGGGACGGGGTCAACGACGCGCCGGCGCTGGCCCAGGCGCATGTTGGCATCGCGATGGGCGCCGGCGCCGACGTGGCGATGCAGAGCGCGGGCGTCACCCTGGTCAAAGGAGATCTTCGCGGCATCCTGCGCGCCCGCCGCCTGAGCGGCGCCGCCATGGCGAACATCAAACAGAACCTCTTCTTCGCGTTCGTCTACAACGCGCTGGGGGTGCCGATCGCGGCGGGAGCGCTCTATCCGTTCTTCGGCGTGCTCCTCAGCCCGATGATTGCCGCCGCCGCCATGAGCTTCAGTTCGGTCTCGGTGATCGGAAATGCACTTCGACTGCGCGCGACTCGGGTCTAGCGGAATCCGCTCGCGAGCTTCGCGAGCTGCGCCCGCGCTTCGTCCTGATGCGTCGCGCCTGTGTTCGCCACCTCTTGCAGGAACGCACTCGCTTCGACGCGGCGACCGAGGAGGAGCGACGCCTGCGCCTGCTGCCAGAGCGCCTCCTCGCGCACGCGGGGCGACGACGCGAGTCGTCCCGCGGCCTGGAGCGGTTCGCGCGACTCGGCCGGGCGACCGCTGAGCAGCAAGCTCGAGCCCAAGAGGAGCAGCGCGTCGGCATCGGCCGATCGCGCCTTCACTTCCGCGATGAGCAGGGTCTCGGCCTTGCGGTAGTCCCGCTCGGCGTAGGCGGCGATGGCTTGCCGCCGGATCGGCGCGTCCGGGTCGTCGCCGCGCGTGTCGTGCGGCACAGCCAGCGGCTGCAGGATGGCGAGACTCGCGACCGCCCCGCGCATCTCCATGTTGGGTCGGATGACCAGGATGGTCAGCACCGTCGCGGCGACGACGAGGATCCCGAACGCCCAGGCGGGCCACATGCTGGCGATACGCAATCGAACCTCCGGCCGCGGAGGCTAACACAGCGCCTCAGGCGCGTCCGGTATCATGCCGGCCCGATGCCGCGCTCCTCTTCTCACCCTCCTCACGTCTCGCGCCGTTCGAACGGCGTGTCCGATCTCACGCTGGCCGGGGGCCTCGTCCTTTTCGCATGGCTCCTCCGGCTGACGTTCCTCTTCTCGAATCGCGATCGCTCCTGGCCGTTCACGATCTTCTACGAGGGAGACTCCGAGGCGTTCTATCTCTACGCGCGCGCGCTGCTCAGCGGGACGTTGTACGACGGCGGGATTCCCTTCCACCCGCCCGGGTTCGCCTACTTCCTCGCGGGGCTGCATCTCGTGCTCGGGGCGGGCGCTCCCGAAGCGCAGCCGTCGCATCTGGCGGTGAAGATCACGCTCGCTTTCGTCAGCAGCCTCGCGATCGGCTTGTTCTTCTGGGTCGCACGTCGCTACGTCGGCCGCACCGCCGCCGTGGTCGCCGCGCTCCTCGCCGCCTGCCACTTCGGCCTGGTGATCCTCGCGATCGCTCCCGTGACCGAGAGCCTGTATCTGCTCCTGCTCGCTCTCTCGCTCCTCTTCTGGAGCGATCTCTGCGGGGATGGCGCGGCGGCCGGCGCCGTGGCCAGAGCTGCTGCGCCGCTCGGCCTCACGCTCGCCGCACTCGTCTTGGTCCGCGCGGAGGGTGCGCTCGTCGCGGCGATTCTCTTGGGTCTGGGCGCTCTCCGGGCTCACGCGAAGTTGCGCGCCCTACCGTTCTGGCGCCGGCAGACGCGTTGGCTCTTCGCGGCGGTTGTCTGTCTACTCGCGCTGACTCCGAATCTCTTCGCCAACCACCGTGCGTTGGAGAACGCCAACCGGATGCTGGGCGATCGACTCTACGAGCGGCTCCCGACTTGGACGCCGGTGACTCTCTACGGTCCGCTGAATCTGGCGCTCGCCAATCACAGCGACGCCGACGGCGGGTTCTCGCGGGAGCATCTCCCCGGAGGCGACGACGCTACGCTCGATCTGAAGCGGCGCGATCACCTCACACTTTTGTTGCACGGCGATCGCGAGGCGCGCGCCTGGATCGCGGCGCATCCCGGCGAGTTCGCGCGGCTCGTCGTGCGCAAGTGGTCGCTCTTCCTCGGCGCGCTTCGTCTGGGATGGACGCAGTGGAATCTCCCCGGCGGACTGGTCGGACTGCGGCGTCCCGTCGATGTCTTCGTGCCCGACAACGGGATCCACGCCTGGCTGCTGGGACCGGCACTGCTCCTGTCTTTCGCGGCGGCGTGGCGGGCGGGCGCAGGCCCGCGGCGATGGGCGCTACTCGCGGCGATGCTCACCGGGGGCGGCCTCGCCACCAGCGCGCTCTTCTTCGGCTATGCACGGCAGGGACTGCTGCTCCTGCCGCTCTGGTTGCCGCTCCTCGGACTCGGGCTGGTGCGAGCGGGAGCTTTCGTACTGAACAGATCGCGACTCTCGGATAGGACGGCCCGTCGCATCGGCGCGGCCGCGTTGATCGCGTTCTGTCTGTTGGAGCTCTGGGGCGCGACGCGCGATCGCGACTACGAGGCGAGCGGCGAGACGTTGAAGGGCCAGACCCACTTGAACCGAGATCGACCGATGCGCTTGAGCCCGTTGCCGTGAGATCTGCGCTGCACGAGGAGCGGTTGGAACAGTTCGACGAACTGTTGGCCTACCGCAACACCTCCAGCCGTCGGCCGTGATCTCCTTCGACGGTCCGTAGTCTCAGGAAATAGACGCCGTTGGCGACGAGGCGTCCGTCGTCGCCCCGTCCGTCCCAGCCGACTTCGTGCGCGCCGGCTACGAAGTCGCGGCGGGCAAGGGTGACGACTCGGCGCCCGAGCGCGTCGAAGAGATCGAGCGTGACCGGCCCTCCGCGAGCCAGCTCGAACCGCAACCTCGACACCGTGATGCTCGGATTCGGGATCGGCGGCAAGAGGCGCGTCGTCCCCGGGGTCGGATCGGGATCCGGCGGATCGGGCCTCGGCGCTGTGAACGTCTCGAACGAGACATCATCGAGTCCCGCCTCGGTCACCCCGGGAACGCCGAGATCGCAGGCGATCCACCGCAAGCGGATCCGGTCGGTCAGCTCGACGTGATCATCCAGTCGCACTTCGACGCGCCGCCACAGCGTGTCGGGATCGGCCACGCGTTCGATCGACGTCCAGCTCTCGCCGCCGTCGGACGAGACCTCGACCGAGAGCGTGTCGTCCTGCGAGGCGCCCCCCTCCCCGTACCAATGGTGGTAGACGACCCACCCCTGGTCGGCGTCCGCCATGTCGAGCAGCGGGCTCATCAAGACGGTGCAGCCGTCGTCGACGTCGGCGAAGCCGGCGCGTTCACCCGGTGGACCGTTGCCGGTAATGAAGCAGTGCGTGCCGGGCGCAGGCGAGGCGTCGTCTTCCGGCTGCGCGAGGCGCTCCTCGTCGCGCGTGCCGACAGGGTCGGCCCAGATCCAATGGCCGGAAGTAGCGCCATTCGCGGAGGGGTCGATGACCCATTCGCTCGGCGCCGGATCGTTCTCGAACGCACGCGCGACGCCGCGACGCACGGAGAACCGACGCGCCGATTCGTCAGGGGGCCAGTCGGAGAGGTTGCCCGGTTCGTCGGCGGCCCGCGCCGCGTAGTCGTACGTCGAGCCGGGGGCGAGACCCGGGAGGAGTGCGCGCCAGAGTGAGTCGCCGTCGGCCAGGGTCATATCGATGCTGGTGAAGCTCTCGTCGCCGCGTCGATAGTGGAACTCGACCGTCTCGATTCCGCTCGGGTCGAGCGCCGAGAACGCGAACGCGTAGGGACCGACCGAATCGATCGTCGACCTCGCGGCCTCGACCTCCAGGAGAACCGGCCCGGCGTGATCATCGAGCCGAAAGACGATCGCCGTCGTGTCGCCCGCAACGATCGAGGTCGAGATCGTGTCCCCCTCCAGTCCCTCCAACGACGCGCTGAAGAGGGTGCGAGCGCCGGCGAGCAACGCGCCGAATCTGCCCGCGGCGTCGGTCCGCCAGGCGCGCCCGTCGCCGAGTCGCGTGATCGTCGCGCCTTCCACCGGTCGATCGTCGGCGCTGCGATTCACGACCAGTCCCTCGACGCGACCGAAGCCGTGGGCGGCCGCGACCACCGCGGCATAGGCGTCGACGAATCCGTGTCCGGTCGTGTTGTCTTCGCCGTCGGGTCGCATGTCCCGCGCCGTGTCCAAGAGGATCTGCTTGACCTCATCGACGGTGAGATCGGCGTTCACCTGGCGCATCAGCGCGACGACGCCCGCAACGTGCGGTCCCGCCATCGAGGTCCCACTGTAGTTGCCCGCATAGCCGCCGCCCGGAATCGAGGAGAAGACGCTCACGCCCGGCGCGACGATGTCGGGCTTGGTCCGGAACTCGAGCGCGACGTCGCATTGCGAGGGGCCGCGGCTGGAGAAGTTGGCGATCGGGTAGGGCCAGGGGTAGGCCGTGGCGTTGACCGCGCCGACCGCGAGGGAGTTGGTGGCCGAGGTGGCGCGGTCGGCGGGCACGATGAGCGACAGAGGCGCCGGTCCTTCGTTGCCGGCCGACCACGTGGTCACGATCCCGATCGCCTCGCAGGCGTCGATGACATCCCACCAGTAGCTCGCGCACGGCGCGTAGCCGATCTCGTCCTCGGAGAGTCCCCACGAGTTCTGGATGACGTGGGGCGTGTCGTCGACCGTCGCGGGATTGCCGTCCGGGTCGGCGAACCACTCGAACGCGGTCAGCACCTCGTTGATGAAGCCGTCGCCCGTGTTCGAGAAGCGAGATCCGGCGGCGATCCATTCGGCGCCGGGGGCCACGCCGATCGAGTCGCGTGTGGTGGGCGAGAGGCCGGTCATCGTTCCCATGACATGCGTGCCATGTCCGTTCCAGTCGTACGGCTCGCCGGTGTTCTCGAGTGCGAGGTCCAGCCAGCACTCGCCCACGGGATGGACGCCGTCCCTTCCGCGCCACCGCGCGGCGAGCGCAGGGTGGGTTCGGTCGATCCCGGTGTCGAGGTTGGCGACGAGGACGCCGCGCCCATCGACGCCGAGTTCTCGCCAGACGCGCGGCGCGCCGACCGTCCGCACTCCCGGGGGGACGAACGGTCCGCCGCCCGCACGCGCCGCCGCCTGCGGGTCATCCTCCGAGAGAATCGGCGCGATCAGCCGAGGGGCGAAGTTCGGTTCGATCCACTCGACATCGGGACGCGCTGCGATCTCCTCGACGGCTCGGCGCGCACCCCTCACGACGATGAGATTGGCGATCCAATGGCGCGTGAAACCGTCGATTTCGCCCGCCGCTTGCCGATCGGTCAACCAGGCGACCAACGGCGCTTGGGACTCCGACGCGCGCTGCAGGAGGCGAATCCCGTCGGCATGGCGCTCGGCGCGAGAGGTGCGGCGAGCTCCGAAGGCCGCATCGAGTTGCCTCAGATCGACGCGCTGACTCAGATGCACCAGAACCGAGACGCGGTCACCGGGATCGAGCTTGGCGATGGGTCCCGCCAATTCCGGAGAGAACTCTCCGGCGAGCGTGGGAACAGGGGGGGTGGCTGAGAAACAGGCGAGAGCGAGCAGACCTAGGCGGGTGCGAAGCGACAGCGACACGGCTCGAGACTCCATTCCCCCGGACATCCGGCCCGCGGCAGTCTAGCCGGTCGGGGCGTCTGGAGGGAGATCTCGAGAAGGCTCAGTGGTGAGCGGCGAAGAATTCCACCGGCGCGTGACGCCGGGCCATCGCCTGCAGGACTTCCCGAACGTGGTCACTGTCGAGGCAACTGACGAGGTTGCGGGTCATGACGTCGCAGACTCGGACGGAATCGGGGTTGAGCCCCTCGGCGACTACTTTGACCGCGATGTCGCGGTCGGTCAGGACTCCGGCGAGAGCTTGGTGATCGGAATCGTCGAAGACCGGCACGCCGCCAACCCCCGCGTCTCTCATGAGCCGCGCTGCGTCCGCGACCGTGTTGTCGAGGACGCAGAAGAGCAGGTTCCAATGCGTGGCGGGTGGGTTCATCGCTGGTTGGCATTGCATGGTGAACTCCCTTCCGTCGGCGGAGCGCGAGGTGTCTGGCAAGTGCAGTCTCCGCCGGGCGGGGAATCAGCAAGGCATGTGCCCATATTCAGCAATTGTGAGGACGTCGAACGAATCGCTCGAAATCTGGACGATTCTGGTTCGAGTTTTTTCGTCGGCCGGCTTTTCGCCGCTCGCGCGTCGGTTTCGCGCGGCTTGCTTCGGGGATTCTTTTCAACGAGGGGGGAAGGAACTACACGGATTCGCGTCCGATCGTGCTCGCTGTATCCTGCGCGCTTCGCGACAGACAGCGAAGAGGAGCCCGATCCATGATCCAGCACGACGTCACCGACGGCATCCGCACACTCCGGTTGTCCCACGGCAAAGCCAACGCCATGGACCTGGAGTTGGTCGAAGCACTCCGTCATCAGCTCGCTCAGCTCCGCGACCATCCGGCCCCGATCATCGTCACTGGCGCCGGCAAGATCTTTTCCGCCGGCGTCGATCTGAAGCGGATCGTCGACGGCGGTCACGACTATGCGCGTCGCTTCGCGCTCCAACTCGGCGAGCTGTTCGAGGACCTGCTCTACTACCCGCATCCGATCGTGGCCGCGATCAACGGCCATGCGATCGCCGGGGGATGCCTGCTCGCCGCCGCGGCGGACCATCGCGTGCTCGCCGATTCCGGCGGGCGACTCGGTGTGCCCGAACTGCTCGTCGGCGTCGCGTTTCCGGCGGCGGCGCTCGAATTGCTGCGCCTCACGGTCTCTCCGCCCCATTTGCGGCGCATCGTCTTCGGCGGTCAGACGTACGCCGGTCAAGAGGCCGTGTCGCTCGGTTTGGCGGAGGAATTGGTCGCGCCCGAGGAGTTGCTCCCGCGCGCCGTCCAGCGGGCGAGGGAACTGTCCGCGATTTCGCCGGATGCCTTCCGCGTGACGAAGGATCAGCTCCGCGGTCCGGCCCGACAGTTCCTGGAGACGCAGGGTCGGCGTATCGACAGCGACATGCTGGAGATCTGGACCGCGCCCGGGACCTTGGCCAAGGTCACGGCCTATGTGGAGCGAACGCTTGGCAGCAGGTAGAGTTCGAGTCGCCCTGATCCCGACACTCGAGGAGACACCCGTGGCGTACCGAGGCCGAACCGACCAGACAGACGAGTCGGCCGGCGGCGGTCCGCCCCCGCGGGAACGGTCGCGCATCTCCCGCGGCGCCTGCATCTTGGCGGGGCATGCCTGCGTTGCGCTGGGCGTGATCGGCGTCTTCGTGCCGCTCATGCCGACGACCGTCTTCCTGCTCCTGGCCGCCGCCGCCTACGCCCGCGGATCGGATCGTTTCTACCACTGGCTCCTCTGGCACCCTCGACTCGGGCCGTACATCCGCGACTTCCGGGAGCGCGGCGGCATGTCGCGCGGCGCGAAGGTCACCGCGATCTCGATGCTCACGCTCGTCCTCGGATCATCGATCTTCTTCTTCGTCGCCTCGGCGCCGCTTCAGCTCGCGCTCGGCGCCATCGGCCTCGGCGTGATCGGCTACATCCTGCGGATCCCGACGCTCTGATCGCCGTCGTATGCGCGAAGTCCGTTCCGGCGCCGCCGCCTTCGGCTACCTGCTCCTCGGCCACGCGCTGCTCGGTCTGGGCCTCGTTGCGTTGGTCGTGCCGATCGTGCCGACGACTCCGTTCTTGCTCTTGGCCGCGGCCAGCTACGCGCGCGGCTCGGTCCGCTTTCACACATGGCTCATCGAACATCGTTGGTTCGGCCCGCCGATCCGCAATTTCCGCGAAGGGCGCGGCGTCACCCGGCGCGCGCGAGCGCTCGCCATCGGCGGCTCCCTCCTGGGACTGGCCGGATCGCTCTTGTGGGTGGCCCGCGGTCCCTGGACCCGCGCGGCGGCGCTCGCGATGACCGCGCTCTTCGTCTACGGTGTGCTCCGTCTGCCCAACGCTGATCGACGAGAGGACTGACGCGTCATGACGAAACAGGAAGTGCTCGACAAGCTGAGCGACGCGCGCCGGGACTGGCTCGCGCTCCTCACATCGATCCCGACGCAGCGACGGGAAGAGCCTGGGGTCCACGGCGCCTGGTCGGTCAAGGATGTCCTCGCGCACACCACCTGGCACGAGCGCCAGATGGAAGGGGTCTTCCGGCAGCGCCGTCTGGTCGGATCCCCTTGGTGGGACCTGCCGCGCGACGAGCGCAATGCCCTCATCTACGAGGAGAACCGCCCACGGTCGTGGGAAGAGATCTGGGACGACGCCCAGACCGTCTACGAATCGATGCGTCGCGCGCTCTCGAAGGCGACCGACGAAGAGTTCAACGAATCGTCGAAATTTGCCGAGATGCCGCCCGAGTGGATTCCGCACGAACTGCTGGCCGGCAACACCTGGGACCACTACCGCGAGCACGGGGCCGCGATCGGAAGGTGGTTGGCCAGGAAGTAGAGCGCCGCGGACCGCGGCGTGCTACGCCCCCAACGCCTCCTCGATATCCCCCGCGATATCCCCCGGGTCGACATTGGGGGCATACCTTCGGATCGTCGCGCCATCCTTGCCGACGAGGAACTTCGTGAAGTTCCACTTGATCGCCTCGGTGCCGAGCAGCCCCGGCGCGCTCGCCTTCAGGTGTTGATAGAGCGGGTGCGTGTGGTCGCCGTTGACGTCGATCTTGGCGAACATCGGAAAGGTCACGCCATAGGTGGTCTCACAGAACCGCGCGATCTCCGCCTCTTCGCCCGGCTCCTGCGCGCCGAACTGATTGCAGGGGAAACCAAGCACCGCGAAGCCACGCCCGCCGTATTTCTTCTGCAGCGCCTCCATCCCGGTGTAGTGCGGCGTGAAGCCGCACGCGCTCGCGACGTTGACGACGAGCAGCACCTTGCCCTTGTAGTCGGAGAGGGACTGGTCTTTCCCGTCGATGGTGGTGGCGGAGTAGTCGTGGAGTGTCGGCATCGGGATTCCTTCGTGGGTTGCGGGTCGAGCAGATCGAGCGAGCCATGCGGGCCGGGCGAACCTAGCGGATCCAGACGACCTTTCGTTGGATCGGCTCACCGTTCGCAGGGAAGAGTCGCGCGTGGTAGGCGCCGGCGGGGGCGAGGCGGCCGAAGTCACGCCCACGACACGGCTGGGGAATGCTTCTGGGCAGCCGGTGGAAAATGATTGTGAGCGCGGACACGAGAAGATCTCCGACGCGATGCTCGACGTGTTGAGCTGCATCGAGATGCTCTACAATCCGCGACGGCTTCATTCACACCTCGGGTAGGTCAACCCGGTGGAGTTCGAGACGACCCCGGTCAAGTAAACCGTGTGTCCACTTTATCGGGGCAAGCCCAGCAGGGGGTCTAGCAAGGTTCGTTCGTTGACTAGGAGCTTCGCGGTCGCCTGCGTGCTCGGCGTCGCGATCACCACGTGGTCGCCGCCCGTCGCCAACCCTCAAGTGACCACGGTGTTTTTCGCGCTCGCCGCATTCGCCGATAGCGCCGCGCCTCGGCTGAGCGGATTAACCTTCGGCATCACCTACGACCCTCAAGAATTCGTTCTCGTTGCGGAGGGCCATTGTGCAGATTTTCAGCTGGTTACAGACGGGTGGCCGGCGCCGGAGACTGGGACCGCGCTTACGTGGAACTCAGCACAGACGGGTTTGATGATCGAAGCCGCCTGGTTTGCTGGGTACCCATACTCGACGTCTTCGACCACATTCGCGATCGCAGAGCACCCAGTTCAAGGGGCAACATTGGCGGACGACTCGATCCCGCCTCAGGTGGAGCTGGTGTCAGGATTCGGGGTCCTCGGGTTCGGCGCACTCGGCTCGGCGGAGTGTCCAACCGGGGAAGTCGCAGACGGCGACGATGGTGGCAGCGATGGACACGGCGACAACGGCCACGAGAATGAGGACGACGTCGACCCGGACGAAGCCGGCGTGCCGAGCGATCCTGGTGAGGATAGCGGCAGCAACGTCAGCGTGGCGCCACGGGAGATAGAACTGATAGGGCGGCGATGGAGCTGCCTAGTCAGGTATCCGGTCGGGAATCCGCCGGAGGCGGTCGTGCTCTTGGTCGGCGAGGAGTTCGTGGAGCCGGCACGGGTCGTCATGACGACAGACTCGACACTCGTTGCGCGCTTCGACGAACTGCCCGACGCTGCGACCGAATATGCCTTGCGAGTCCGAACGGGCGCGTTGGCGAACCAGTACGTTCAGCAGTCCTTGACCTGGAGATCCATCACCACTCGCCTCACCGAGACCGAGACCGAGACCGAGACGGTCAGCTTCGTCCTTCCCCCAGGAGTGCTTGGATACCCAATAGGCGAGAAGTCGGCGACGCTTGAAGCGTGCGAATTCATGGACGAAGACTTCCGCGAGCTCTTGACAGCCGCAGGCGCTGTGACTATTCGCAAGGTCATTTCACGGCACGGTGAGCAGCCGCCGACCCGGCAAGGTCGTGGCGGCGACTACGCGCCAGACGACACCCGATTCCGTATGTACTCGGTTGACACAAACGGGCTTTGGGATCCCATGGCGCTGGCGTACCTATTGCAGACCGAATCTGTGGCCGAGGCCGCCCGGCCAACAGAAAGGCTGTCACTAAAGGAGGAATCGTGTGACGATTACGAAGTCTACCAAACGTACTACTACGGCAGAGGAGAGCAATGGCACCTACAGCATGCCGTGGACAACCCGGGTTATTACGGGATCGGAGCAAACTACGCTTGGTGCAAGGCTTGTGCCTGCGAAAGTCGAATCGGATTGATTGACCGAGAAATCGTCTGGCACTCCGAGCCGCCACCCATCACTGGCGACGGTATCAGTGTAAGTCAGGATACCCATGGGACAAACATGGCAATGCTGGCGGCCTCTCCGCGCAGTGCAAACGATTATGTCTGCGGAGTAACGGACGGAGCGACTGTCCATTTTTTTGCGGCGTACAACTCCGATGACATGATCGAAGCGTTCGATCGTGCCGCAACCGAACTAGATCATGGCGATGTTGTATCGATAAGTGGGGGAGTACCATCTCCGTTTCCAGAGATGCAGGCTGCCATATATGAGTTGGTCGCTCACCTTGGCATCCCTCTTTTCGCGGCGAAGTGCCCACCCGACGCGCTCTATCCCGGGTCTTGGGACCAGCATCAATCGAACTGGGTCGATGCATTAGTAATGTCTGTTGGAGGCGCAGATCATAGCGGCAATAAGACGCCGTGCTCAGATAATTGCGATATATACGCACCGATCGAGAATCATCCAATCGTGACGCTCACCCAAAACCCACCAGTAGTGCTGTACTTTGGAGTTCCAAGCACCCCTTCGGCGGCTGTTCCGTTGGTCGCCGGGGCCGCGTTGCTGTATTTAGATAGGTACGAAGTCGATCCTGCTCAGCTATATGCTCAGTTGCTGTCTACAGCAATTCATCCTGGAAACGTTCCGCTCGTGAGCGCCAATCTGGCGCTTGGTGTCACGGGAATTCTGGACATTGCGGATGTTTCCGCTGTTGGGGGATCGCAGCTGGTTACACTGACGTTCCGCGTGACGGACGAAGAAGGGATTGATGGATTCGAAGTAAGAGAAGGGCCTACGTGTCGAGGTCCGATCGATCGTGTCGTTGCCACATTTAGCGTGGGAGACCCGACATATACCACGGATGGAGAACATTACTCAGTTAGTGTTTCCGCGCCTTACATGCGGGAATACTTTCTGAAACTGTTCGTGAGCGGCGGCGGTGAGACCGCAGAGTACCGCACAAGCGCGGTTCTGACAGCGGCTACCTCGGTTACCGCGCCTGCCGTCCCGACAGCGCTCACGCTCGTTCCGTTTGGGAGTCGAATCGATGTGAAGTGGACCAGCCTTGCTGTTGATCCAACGCCGCCCAATGCGAGCAACCGATTCGAGTTTTGGATATATAGGGCAAAGGCGGAAGACATTGGGGGGTGCACGGTCGGCGGGGAAGATGTCTGGAGTCATTGGTATCGGGCGCAGATCGGCGAAGCGGCGTCGCGATGTCAGCCGTCCGTAGTGGGTCCGCGATGTTGGAGTGATACGCAGGTGGTGGCGGGACAGTCGTACGCCTACAAGGTGGAGCTTATCGATCGACAGGCCACCGGGACTAACATCGTGAGAACGTACTCTGGCCCGAGTGCGCAGGCCGTCGCTCAAAATCTAGAGGTGTCGGGAATCGAGAGCAATGGCGCGAGCGCTGCCGGCACGCTCGGAGTGAGTGTGTATCCGAATCCGGTGTCCGGCCGGCAAGTAGCGAGAGTTGGGGTGACCGGCATCGATCGTGCTGGCGGCCACGTTGGCTTGGTGGACGCATCAGGGAGAGTAGTCGGCGCTTGGGACGTCCCGTTGGGAGCCGAGGTGACGAGCAACGGATGGACGCTCTCGCTGGCTGGGAAGCTACTTCCAGCGGCCGGAGTCTACCGGGTCGTCCCCACGAGCGGCTCAGCTCGAGCGTCGTGCCGCATGATCGTGATCGACGGATGAGCGCAACGACACTTGGTCGCGAAATGCGTGGGACGATTCCTCTGGCGATGGCGAGCGAAGAACGTGCGACTCAGGCTGCCGTTTCGCGCAGGACCGCCGCCTGGAGCCCTATCTGGGGAGCGCCTGGACCTTCCTTGTGATGGTCGTGGCGGAGTAGTCGTGCAGAGTCGACATCGGGATTCCTTCGTGGTTTTCGCGGTCGAGCAGATCGAACGAGCTAGGCGAGCCTAGCGGATCCGGACGACCTTTCGTTGGATCGGCTCACCGTTCGCAGTGAAGAGTCGCGCGTGGTAGACGCCGGCGGGGGCGAGGCGACCGAAGTCGTCGCGTCCGTCCCACTCGACGGTGACTGCGCCAGTGACAGTGCCGGTGACAGTGCCGGTGACAGTGCCGGTCGAGGCAAGGGTGCGAACGCGTCTTCCGTCCGCGGAATAGATGGCGAAGTCGAGGCCGTCTGCGGCCGGCGGCGTGACCAGGCGCCAACTCGTCCGGTCGTGGAACGGATTCGGGGTCGCGGCGGAGAGAGAGAACGAGGCCGGACTCATGTTCTGCGCGATCACGTCGTCCCCGTTCTCGTCGTCGAGTTCGTCGTCGACCTCGTCGACGCTGGTCGTCCCCGCGCCGCCCTGGAGCGCGTAGCAGATCCCGCCGGTCGTGATCTTCTGGGTGCCGGCGACGACGTCGGGCGAACCGTTGCCGTCGAGATCGGGAGCCCCGCGCACCGTGAAGACGCGGTTGCCCGTCGGGTAGGCCCACTGGATCGCGCCGGTCACGCCGTCCATGAGATAGACCTTCGTGTCGAACGATCCGCAGCAGACATCGTCGATGCCGTCGCCCGTCACGTCGTCGACCCGGTCGATCGCCCAGACGTCGCCGCCGTTGAGCGTGCCGACGGGCGACCGCCAGACCAAGGCGCCGGTCGCGCCGTTGTAGAGTCGCGCGGCGTTGTCCCACGAGCCGACCGCGACTTCGGGGACGCCGTCGCCGGTGACGTCGCCCAGCACCACCACGCGCATCGAGAAGTCGTTCACGATCGCGGTCCAGACCGTCGCGCCGGTTGCGCCGTTCAGACAGCGGACGTTGTTGTCCCACGCCGCCGCGACGATCTCCGGCTTTCCGTCACCGGTCAGGTCGGGCATCACAGCCACCGATTGGCAGGCGCCGAAGCTCCTCGACCAGAGGATCGCGCCGTTCGCGCCGCTCAGCGCGGCCGCGCCGGAATCCCCGTCGCCTTTGGCGACGACCACGTCGCGTCGTCCGTCATCGTCAAGATCCTCGACGGAGCGCACGTCGTAGAAAGCGTCGAGCCCCGGCCGTCGCCAGAGGATCGCTCCATCCGCACCGGACGCGCAGTAGACAGAGTTGTTCTCACTCCCCAGACAGAAGACGACGTCGTCGATGCCGTCGCCGTTCACGTCATCGACGAGCGGTTCGACGGCGTAGACCCAGCCCGATTCCGCGGGAGTGGGCGGTGAGTCGAGGTAGCTGTCGAAACTCCAGACCGTCACGCCCGTAGCCAGCTCGAGTCGGAACGCCGAGCGCCCGCCCCAGGCCGAGCCGTAGAGCAAGTCGACCGCACCGTCGCCGTCCAAGTCGCCGCCGAGCCGCAGACAGTTGTCGCCATAGCCTCCGCTGTTGCTCGGTCCTCCCAGCGGGCGAGCCGCCCAGAGGACGGTCCCCGAGCCCGACGAAGCGCCGCTGATAGCGAAGAGATGCTCCGTCGAGGGTGCGCCGGAGTCGAACGACTCGAAGAGGATGTCGGGGCGCCCGTCACTGTCGAGGTCGGGAGTCGAGGCGACGGAGACGACGTTCTCGACTCCCGGGGCCGACCAGAGGAGTGCGGGGGAGGGTTGAGCGATGGAGGTCGATGCGGTGAGCGACAGGGTGAGCACGAAGGTGCAGGGAAAGGCGAGTACGTGGGCAAGCGTGTTGGTGAGCGTGTGGGCGGGCGCGAATCCTGGTGGGATTCCGAGCGCGCGGGGCGCGGGGCGTTTCGCGGGGCGCGGGGTCATGACGAATACTCCACTCGCACGATCGTGTGGATTCCTCCGCGGACGAAGAAGTCGCCTTCGATGTTCATCCGCCGCGGTCGGCATGCGGACACCAGGTCGTCCAGGATCCGGTTGGTCACCGCTTCATGAAAATGCCCCTCATTGCGGAACGACCAGATGTACATCTTCAGCGCCTTCAGCTCGACACACAGTTCGTCCGGTGTATATCGAATGCGAAGCGTGGCGAAATCGGGTTGTCCCGTCTTTGGACAGAGGCAGGTGAATTCCGGTATCTCGAACGCCACCTCGTAATCCCGTTGAGGATACGGATTCGGAAAGGTCTCGAGACTCTTCGTGGGCTCGCTGGGCATGAGGTCTCCTGGATGTCTGGGCGCCAAGGGATGGTACACGACGGGCGGACTGCGGGAGCGGTGAAGTGGCGGCCGTCGTCCTGCGGCGGCCGGCGCCGGCCGGCGCCGGCCGGCGGCGGCCAGCGGCGCGCGAGGCGACGGGGTGCTGCGCGGACGCAGCGATGCGACTCGGAACGGGCGCGCGAGCACGTTTCGAAACGTATTTGGTCGCGTCGCGCTTCGGGTGAGGGACGGTGCGGACAGCGGAAGAATCGTGGGAGCCGCGGGCGCGGCGCCGAAGTCCGCGGTCGCGCCTGGGAGGCGGCGCATTTCTCCGACGCGCTCGTACATGTCGAACCGCGCGTGGCTCAGCTACGTCGGTACGAGGACATGCCCCGCAGCGGAAAAGTGTTTCTAAATTTATAAATATAGCTATTGACGAGTTAGAGTTGTTCTGCCGCGCCGTGGTTCAGGCGTCACAGTGTATAGCCTTCTGAGCCGATCAGAAGGTCCTGGACGACCGATTTCGAATCTCGCTCGGGCGAGCTTGGGTCCACGCGAGACAGCGCGAATCGGCCAATCTCATCGCGGCGAAAGTTCATCGTGAGACAATCGCTGCATGAACAATCACATCTTCGTCGATCGTGCGTCCGTCCCTGCGTCCGTCCCTGCGTCCGTCAAGACCCCGCGTCTCGATGTCATCTCCTTCCTTCCCGACGATCTTCTCCTCGCTCGCGTCCGTGAGTTGGTCGCGGCGGAGCGTTCCACCACGACCGATCTCGTCGCGCATCTGGCGGAAGTCGACCTGCGACGGCTCTACCTGAGCCGCGGTTGCTCGTCGATGTTCGCCTATTGCACAGAAGTACTCGGCTTGGCGGAAGGCGCCGCGTTCGCGCGGATCGAGGTCGCGCGGGCGGTGCGGCGCACGTCGCGTCTCCTCGAGTGCCTGGCTGATGGTTCGCTCTCGTTGACGACGATCCGTCGCCTCTCGCCGATCCTGACACCCGAGAACCGCGACCGTCTGATTGCCGAGGCGCGCGGGAAGAGCTCGCGCGCGGTGGAGGCACTTGTCGCGCGCGAACGGCCGAAGCCGGACGTTCCTCCGACGATTCGACGTCTCCCGGAAGTGAGAAGTCTGGTCGAGGAAGACAGCGAATGCGATGTCTCGCAACACGTCTCGCGATGCGTCGCGCAACACGTCGCGCAACGTGTTGGCGGCGGAGATCTGCTGACAGCCGGTGCTACTACGGTCGCAACCTGCTCGTCGCGGTCCCACGGACCGACACCTTCGGCCCAGCACATCGACGATCGCCGCCGACCTTCGATCCAAGCGAGCGCTCCTGAGCGCTATCGAGTGCAGTTCACGGCCGGCGCGGAGATGCGCGAGCGGATTCGGCGTTTGCAGGACCTCCTGCGTCACCGAATCCCGGACGGAGACCTCGCCGCGGTGGTCGACCTGGCGTTGATCGATTTGCTCGCGAAGCTCGAGAAGCGAAAGTGCGGGGCAGTCACGAAGCGAACAGGGGATGAGCACCGGTCCACCGAGCCGGTGTCGGTGAACAAGCCCGTGCAGGATCGAAAGACCGAAGCGTCGAGTGCCTCCGCTCTCGCGCGCCCAACTCGCACGATCCCTCGCTCGAACACTCGCACGATCCCGCGTCCGGTCCGCTTCGCGGTCTGGCGGCGCGACGCGGGACGCTGTCGGTTCGTCTCCGACGACGGCAGGGCATGCTCCGCGACTGGATTCCTGGAATTCCACCATGTCGTTCCGTTCGCCCACGGGGGCGGCGCTACCGAAGCGAACCTCCAACTCCGATGTCGAGCACACAACGCGCAAGAGGCAGAGCTCGCCGGCCTCGGACGGCGCGCACCGCGAAGCCGGCGCTACGAGATGGACACCTCCCCCTCTCCGTGACCCTGCAGGGAAGTGACCTCGGTCGGTTTCGTCTCGAGCGCGCCAGCATTCGCGTTCGAATGGCGGACCCGCCGGGCGAACGCGCGGCGCACGCGCGGCCCACGCCGCCTGCGCCGCACACTCGGCAACGCAGCAACGCAGCAACGCGGCAACGCGGCACACGCCTCACACGCCTCACACGAAGCTCGACGCCGGCCCCGCTGCCCTGAGAAACTCCCGTCGCCCCGAATCCACACGAGCCCCGGGGACCGAGCACACCCGACGAAAGGCCGCCCCATCGGTGAGGACCGCATGACCTTCTGGCTGCTCTGGAGCTTCGACGCGCTGATCGCCGACATCATCGTCTACTTCTTCGTGAGCGGTCTGGCGAGGGGATCGGTCTCGTCCTTCAACTTGGGATTGTGGCTCGCCTTCCTCCTCGGACTGGCCGGTATCCTCGGGGCAGTCTCGCGCTCCGCGCGGCGGGACGAGCGACGGCGGTCATCCCGCTGCTTCTCCTCTTGGCCGCGCCCGCCGTCCTGGTCGGAGTGCTTCTCGTCGGGGCGCTCATCTTGAGGCCGAGGTGGAATTGAACCGGCCGGCGACACCCTGCCGACCCGACACGGCGTCGACTCGACACGGCGTCGACTCAGCGAGGCTTTCATGTGTAGAAACATCAAGACCCTGTTCAACTTCGAGCCGACGGTGACGGACGACGAGGTCCGCGCGGCGGCCCTCCAGTTCGTGCGGAAGGTGACCGGGTTCAACACGCCTTCCAAGGCGAACGAGGCCGCCTTCGAGATGGCGATCGAGGCGATCTCGCGGGCCTCGAGCGACTTGCTCCGGTCGCTCGAGACGAGGGCGACGACGAAGAGCCGGGAGGAAGAAGCGGCGAAGGCCCGCAGCCACGCCGCGCAACGGTTCTCGAATTGACGCACGACTCGATCTCCGGCACAGCGCGGAATTCGCAGTTCCCGCCGCGGGGCACGTACGTTACTCTTCGCCAGTCGCGATTCCTGCCGGCCACGCTGCCGGCGAGATCGTCAGCCGCACCTTCAGCCACACCGTCCGCAACAGCGTCCGCGGTAGCGTCAGCGATCTCGGAACCAAGATTCGAGGTTGGGTGAAGTTCGCAGGTTCGCAGGGGCGCTTCGGATGAGTGACCCAAGTCCGCCCATCGTTCCGGTCGACAGCGGCGAAGAGACAACGTTTCCGATCGTGGGAGTCGGCGCCTCCGCCGGGGGGCTCGAGGCCTTCACGCAATTGCTCAGCGCGCTCCCCACCGAGAGCGGGCTCGGGTTCGTCCTCGTCCAGCATCTCGCGCGTTCCCACCCGAGCGCGCTGGCCGAGATCCTCTCTCGCGCCACCGCGATGCCGGTGACCGAGGTGAACGACGAGACGATAGTCGAGCCCGATCACGTCTACGTCATCCCTCCCGGCATGAGCATGCAGATCATCGACGGTGTTCTCCGGCTCGAGCCGCGCGAAGAAGGAGGCGGACTCCACCTTCCGATCGATGAGTTCCTTCTCTCCCTGGCGGCCGACCGCCATCACCTGGCGTTCGGGGTCATTCTCTCGGGCACGGCCTCCGACGGCACCATCGGCCTGAAGGCGATCAAGGCCGAAGGAGGCATCACGTTTGCCCAGGATGCGTCGGCCGAACACGACGGCATGCCGAAGAGCGCCGTGGCGTCGGGCTGCGTCGATTTCGTGCTCTCGCCGACGGCGATCGCGCGCGAACTCGCCGGTCTCAGTCGGCTGACCGACTTCGAGGCGTTGGCCCGAGAGTCGAGCGGCGCCGCCGCCCTCGACGAGATCGTGCATCTGCTCGAGGACGCCAGCGGCGTCAACTTCCGCAACTACAAGTTCAACACCTTCTACCGCCGCATCACGCGCCGTATGGTCTTGGAGAAGAAGGAGGGGCTCGAGGAGTATGTCGAGTTCCTGAAACGGAATCCGGCAGAGTTGGACGCGCTCTACCGAGACATCTTGATCAGCGTGACCAGTTTCTTCCGCGATCCCGAGTCCTTCCGCGCGCTCGAGGAAACAGTCTTCCCGTCACTGACGAAAGACCGCTCTCGCCACGAGCCGATTCGCGTCTGGACGCTCGGCTGTTCGACGGGGGAGGAGGTCTACTCGATCGCCATCGCGTATGCGGAGTTCTGCACCGCGGCGAAGGTGACCGTTCCGTTACAGATCTTCGCCACGGATCTGAACTCCAACAGCATCGACACGGCGCGCGCGGGGGTTTACAGCGTGGACGCGGTCCGAGGGCTGTCGCCGGAACGGTTGGAGCGCTTCTTCACCCCGATCGACGGTCGCTACCGGATCGCCAAGTCGATTCGCGACGTCTGTGTCTTCTCGCGACACAACGTCCTGTCCGATCCGCCGTTCTCCCGCCTCGACTTGATCAGTTGCCGGAATCTCCTCATCTACCTGGAGCCGCCGCTGCAATCGAAGGTCCTGGCCACGGTGCACTTCGGACTCAAGGCGACCGGTTTCCTCTGGCTCGGCGGCTCCGAGTCGATCGGCCTCTACCGAAACCTCTTCGAAGCGCTCGACGCGAAGAATCGGATCTACTCGAAGAAGGCCGGCGGCGATCCCGCACGCGGTCAGTTCTCGCGCCCGGCGGAGAGTGCGGCGCGGCCACGCTTCACTCCGACCGCGGCCCGCCAGGGCGATGGTCTCGAGCTGCACCGGGAAGCAGACCGAATTCTCTCGTCGAAGTTCGCCCCGCCGGCGGTGCTCGTGTCGGCGGAGCTCGATATCTTGCAGTACCGCGGAGACGTCTCGCCCTACCTCTCGCCCGCGCCGGGGAGGGCGAGCCTGAACCTGGACAGAATGCTCCGCGAAGGATTGCTGCCGACGGTTCGCACGGCGGTGCAGCGCGCCGAGAACGAGAAAGCGACGATCCGACAGGAAGCGGTGCATGTCAAATCCGACGCGGGCCCGCGGACAGTTGCTGTCGAGGTGATTCCGCTGCCGGCCACGGCCACGAGTGAACGCGGATTCCTCATCCTGTTCGAAGCAGCGGGAGCGACGACTTCGAGCGTGAGGTCGACGGAACCGTCCGGTCTCGCCGCGGTCGGCCCCGAGAGCGCCGCCGACGCGGACATCGACTCCGACTCCGACTCCGTTCGGCTCATGCAGGAGCTGTTCGCCACTCGCGAACACCTCCAGTCCGTCATCGAACAGCAAGAGGCCGTCAACGAAGAGCTGCAGTCGACGGGCGAAGAGTTGCAGTCGTCGAACGAAGAGTTGCAGAGCACGAATGAAGAGCTGGAGACCTCGAAGGAGGAGATCCAGTCGACCAACGAGGAGTTGGCCACCGTCAACGCCGAACTGCAGAACCGCAACACCGAGCTGGATCGAGTCAACGCCGACCTGCGCAACCTCATCGGGAACGTCGACGCCGCGATCATCATGCTCGGCCCGGACCTGCGCATCCGCAGGTTCACGCCGCCGGCGGAGCGCCTCTTCAGCCTGATTCCCGGGGATGTCGGCCGGCCGCTGGCCGACGTCCGACTCAATCTCGACGATCCCCCCGAGTTGGCGCCGCTCCTGGGCGAAGTCCTGGCCACCGCGCAGCCTCAATCGCTCGAGGTGCGCGACCGACGCGGTCGCTGGTACTCGTTGCGGCTGCGCCCCTATCGGAATCTGGAGAACCAGATCGACGGCGTGATCGTGATGCTGGTCGATGTCAACGCGCTCAAACGAGCGCACACCATCACCGAGAGCATCGTGGCGACGGTGAGAGAACCGCTCCTCGTCCTGGGCGAAAACCTCATCGTGCGCAGCGCCAGTCGGTCCTTCTACTACACGTTCCGCACCACGCCAACCGAAACCGAGGGCGAGCTGCTCTACGAGCTCGGCCATCGTCATTGGGACATCCCCGAGTTACGTCGCCTGCTCGAGGAGGTCCTCCCACAGCGCAACCAGGTGACCGACTTCGAAGTGGAGCGCGAGTTCCTGCATCTCGGGCTCAGGACGATGCGGCTCAATGCGCGCCGGCTCATGCAGCCCGCCGAGGACGAACCGCTGATCCTGTTGGCGATCGAAGATGTGACCGAGAAGAAGCGGCTCGTCGACGAATTGCGGCGCTACGCCGCGGAGCTCTCCGAGTCCGACCGTCGCAAGAACGAGTTCTTGGCCATTCTCGCGCACGAACTCCGTAATCCGCTGGCGCCGATCCGCAACGCTCTGCAGTTCATGCGGCTGACCGGGGGTCTGCCCGAGGCGGTGCGCTCCGCCTCCGAGATGATGGAGCGACAGATGGGCCTGTTGGTTCGACTGGTCGAGGATCTACTCGACGTGAGCCGCATCAGTCGCGGAAAGATCGAGCTGCGACGAGAGCGGGTCGATCTGGCGTCGATCGTCCACCGGGCCATCGAGGCAAATCGCGACGCGATCGAACTGGCCGAGCAGACCCTCACCGTGACCGTGCCGGACGCACCGGTGATGTTCGACGCGGATCCGATGCGATTGATCCAGATCGTGGTCAACCTGCTGAACAATTCGACGCGATTCACGGCGCGCGGCGGCCGGATCGAGATCAGGGCCGCCCGCGAAGGCGACGACGCCGTGATCCGAGTGCGGGACAGCGGAATCGGAATCGCCGCCGAGAAGCTCCCGTTCATCTTCGACATGTTCACGCAGGTCGACACGTCGTTGGAACGCACCGTCACCGGGTTGGGCATCGGCCTGACCCTGGTCAAGAGTCTGGTCGAGCTGCACGGCGGCACGGTGCAGGCCAAGAGCGGCGGGTCCGGCCAGGGCAGCGAATTCATCGTGCGGCTGCCGCTTCTTCTGGGGGCCGCGTCGCTGGCGGCTGATGAGCCGACCCAGAGATCGGCCGCGGCGACCGTCCCTCGTCGAGTTCTCGTCGTCGACGACAACCGCGACTCCGCCAACTCACTCGCGATGTTGTTGAAACTCACCGGGCACGAGACCCACGTTGCGTATGACGGGGAGGAGGCGGTGAAGTCGGCCTTCGAGATCAGGCCCGAGGTAGTCCTCCTGGACATCGGCCTGCCGAAGTTGAACGGCTACGAAGTCGCGCGAAAGCTCCGTCATGAGCCCTGGGGCAAGCAGATCTTCCTCGTCGCCCTCACCGGATGGGGACAGGACGAAGACCGCGTCAACTCGCGCGACGCCGGCTTCGACGGTCACGTGGTCAAGCCGGTGGAGCTCGCCGCGTTGCTCGAGATGTTGGCGGGCCTGCCGGTGGCGGGCCTGCCGGCGGCGGAGCAGGAAGGGTAGCGATCAGTTCTCGGGCGTCGTCGCGGCGATCAGCGCTCGCAACGCCGCGACCTGTTGACCGAGCGCGGACTCGTTTCCCGCTCGCGCCGAGCGCCCCCGCGACTGGTTCCGCTTCAGCCAATGTAGACATCGCGGCGTCGTGACGGGGGAGTATCGAACTCCAGTGCGTCCGGCCCAAGAGTCATTCCTCGAAGTCTGGCGCCTGCCTCCGCTCGCTGCGGATCGGCTCGCCTCATCGCTCGGGGGTGGATGGCCTCATCGCTCGTGGATGAATGGAGATCCTGGATTCGGATGCGGAGAGGGGCGGCGAACGTGGCGACGAAGCAGGCCGGAGTGATCGGGGCGTTGCTCGCCGACGTTTTCTGCGGATACAACCACGTGATCGAGTCCGAGGTCAGCATCACGAGCGCGTTCACCCACCCTGTATAAAACACGCCTCCCTCGAAACGTTCCAGACGATCGAGCCGCTGCGGCAGCGGATCCGCCTGGAGATCCGCCGCCACCCCGCACTGCGCGAACCGAAGCCGGGCATCTTCTATCTCCGGGCCGCCGCGTTCCTGCGTCTCGCGGACGATTGAACACGACTCACGGTCAACACTCCGCGTCAGCAAGAGCTGCTGCTCGCGCGCATCCGGCGAACGCTCAGGTCTCACGCGGCGTCTTAGACGGGGCTTTTCGAACCGAATGAACCGGTCGCGCTTGTGAAAAATGGTGCAACTCGTCGCGCGACGAGTTGCACCATTTTTCACAAGCGCGCTTCGAGCCGCGAGCCCAGCCGCGCACCCAACCGCGAGCCCAGCCGACGCTTGGGGCCTCCAGAGTTCAGACTCCATCGGAGACTTACTCCGTCCGCCGAACCAGTGATGAACTCGTCTGCTCGAGGCAGGAACGCGACCCAGTAGATCGACGCCGGGCCAGCCTCCAACGACTTCTCGAGTGTCCATGACCGAGCGCGCCAGATCCCGACTCGACCACCGTCACCCACCCTCACGAGGCGCGCGGGATCAGAGCCGAATGCCAGTGCTCGGACGCGGAATCCGACGGTGATCTCGGCCATCGATGCCGGTGCGGGTGCGGGTGCCGGTGCCGGTGTCGGTGCCGGTGTCGACAGAGACCAGAGTGTGATCAGCGACTCGGAGCCCGTGCTGGCGGCCAGGTTCGCAGCGGGAACGATTGCGAGCGCCATCGAGCTTCCTGTACGTCGAAGCCCGCGTCCGCAGATCCCGCTGACGGCAGTCTCCGTCGTTCGCGACGCTGATCGGTCGATCTCCCGCGGCGTCGAAATCGATGTCGGTCACCCATCGCTCCCGTTGCACGTCGCGGTTCCGGCCGGCGCTCTTGGCTAAGACGTCGCAGTACGTAGGGCTCTTCCACGCGGAAGGACCGCGGTGCGCTTGTGAAATTGTGCGCAACTATTGCCGGCAACAGTTGCACCTTTTTTCACATGGGATCTTACGGCGGCCCTGTGCGACCGCGACCTGCATCGGCATCGGCATCGGCATCGGCATCCGCATCGGCATCCGCATCCGCACCGCCTACCGCCGCGCGCAGCTTCCCGATCTCCCGTCCCAACTCCGACTCTGCATCCGCCCCGATGCTGACGAAGATCTGCTCCGCTTCGCGCAACGCCGCGCGCGCCACTCGCGCCGCCACCCGCGCCACCCGCGCCACCCGCGCCACCCCGGCCGCCTCGACGTTCCCCGCTCGAACCTCCAGCGCGCCGTGCTTGCAGAGCACATTGCACACTTCGAGTCGCGCGCCGATCTCCCGAAGGATCCGAGCCGCGTCGTCGAAACAGAGGCGCGACTCGTCGACTCGCCCCTGCTCGTAGTGGAGCGCGCCCAGATTGCCGAGCACGATCCCCTCGCCGCGGCGGTTGCCCACCTCCCGATGGATCTCGAGCGCAGCCTCGAAGCGCGAACGCGCTTCATCGGTCCGACCGAGCTCGTGATACAGCGTCCCTAAATTGCTCGAGACCGTCCCCTCCTCGCGCCGATTCCCGACCTCGCGATGGAGGATCAGTGCGGACTCGAAGTACGCCTGCGTCTCCGGCAACCGTTTCTGCGCGCCCATGAGGCTGCCGAGGTTGCCGAGCACGATCGCCTCGCTCCGCCGATCTCCCGCTTCACGTTGGAGGACGAGCGCGGCTTCGTAGTGCGCGCGCGCGTCATCCAATCGGCCCCGCAGCAGATGGAGTGCTCCCAGGTTGCTCAGCACGCTCGCTTCTTCCCGCTGATTGCCGACCTCGCGGTGGATAACGAGCGCTGCTTCGTAGTGCGATCTCGCGTCCGCGATGCGGCCTTGCTGGTGCAAGAAGCTCCCCAGGTTAGCGAGGACGGTCCCCTCCTGGCGTCGATTGCCGACCTCGCGGTGGATGGCGAGCGCGGACTCGAAACTCCCTCGCGCTTCTTCCGTCTTTCCTTCCTCGCGCCTGCGGCCCGCCGCACGGTGGAGCGAGAGCGCCTCGTCGAGATGACTTCGAGACTCGACGCGCCGTCCCGCCGTTCGTTCCGACAACGCGAGAGCGGGGAGGACGCGCGCGCGAAGGACCGGCTCACGCAGGGTCGCGACGACTCGCCGCCCGATCTCGAGCGCGAGGTCGAGCGGTCCCTGCAGATCGAGCACCGCCGCCGCTGCGAGATAGGTCGCGCCCGCAATCTCGCCCGCGCTCGCACCCGCGCTCGCGCCCGCACCCGCGCCCGCGCTTGCGCCCGCAGTCTCCTCGGGCCCGTCGTTGATCGCCGTCCGGCAGGCTGCGATCAAGTTGTCGAGCTCCACCCGGAGCGCCCCCCGCTTCACAACGCCGCCGCGTCGACTCAACGCTTCGATCGCCGCTTCACTTCCCATCGACGCGAAGTAAGTGCCGTGTCGTATCACCGCGGAGCGAAGCTCCGTGGTCTCCGCCCCCGCAG